>Ga0307378_10000451_pt1 | contig 72319 bp, 83 predicted proteins | sample UN1MG_FD_202238 | JGI IMG/M metagenome (GOLD analysis project Ga0307378, IMG submission 202238) | Soil microbial communities from Risofladan, Vaasa, Finland - UN-1 | ecosystem: Environmental > Terrestrial > Soil > Coastal area > Acid sulfate soil | place: Finland: Risofladan, Vaasa | collected... | reverse complement strand
CTCCTGAGAGGATTTCAAGTATTATAGCACCTCCCTCAGAGTCAGTCATCAAGTGGTTCTCGACAAAACCGGGTAAGCGCACCACGAGTTAACATAATATTTTTGTATGTGAGTTTTGCCACACCTGATCCTAAATCGCATGGGTTTCCCGCGCGATGATCTCGTCCTGGATCTCCTTCCCCAGCATCACAAAGTACGCATTGTACCCCGTCACCCGCACCAGCAGGTTCCGGTATGCGTCGGGGTCATTCTGCGCCGCCCGCAGCGTCTCCGGGCTCACCACGTTCACCTGCAGACACGTCCCCCCCACCTGCCCGTACGCCCGCAGCAGCCCTGCCAACTTGCGCCGGTTCTCCGCGCTGCGTAGGTTGAAAGCATATGATCATCTCCAGGGTTGCATCTGGGCATCGCGGCCTAACGACCCAAGTGAGCCGCTGGTGGGTGGGATGAGATCAACTTCCGAGATCAGAACCAGCCTTTGAGATGCTGAAAACCTTCAATAACCAGCAGAATCCCGACCAGTCGGCTCCACCTGGTTGTTGGGCAGTTGATGGCGGATATTGGTATGCAATTCATCGGAGGGCGGACTTCTCCTTTCATGATATTGATGCGGATTTCAAGGTTGAGGTGGTTGGATACTGGCATTTGGTGAAAGCAACCAGGGCTGTCGCTTTGGACGCACCTTTGCGGTTGTATTTCTTACCTCTTCCTCACCACGAAATGCTCATACCCATTCCCCGTCCCCTCCTCCTCGATCGCCAGCCCCGCTTGTCCAATCCACGCCCGCACCTGCTCCAACGACGGATAATAATGGTATACCGCCACGTCCGCCAACTCCCCGGACACCACCGGCAGTCCCAACGCCTTCAGCCGCTCGTAGGCTTCCTCCACCTCGTCCGCCACTTCCCCGAACACCACCGGTAGTCCCCGCCCCTTCGCCCGCTCGTAGGCTTCCTCCACCTCGTCCGCCTCCGCCAGATCCAGCGTAAAATACAGCACCCCACCTGGCTTCAACGCCTCCCGGAACCCTCGCAGGATCCCCGGCCAATCCTCTGGGCAGACGTGTTCCATCGCATCCATGCAGATCACCCCATCAAACGCCTCCCGGAAATCCATCTCTTGCAGACCCAACTTCTCATACCGCGCCTCTGGGAAGCGCTCCCTCGCCCGCGCCAGCATTCCCGCAGACTGGTCGATGCCCACAACGCTGTGCCTCGCCTCCAGCAACATCCCATCATACCGCCCCGCCCCACACGCCGCGGACAGCAGGGTGCTACGCGGGGCCACCCGCCCCAAGAACTTCTGGAGATACTCCCGGTGCGTCTCGTTCGCATACAGCCCGAACGTCACCCAATACTCCGGCGACAGATGATCGTACAACGCCTCCGCCTTGTCCCGCATCTGCTTTAGCCACTCCGCTCGTTCCATCGCCCTCACCTCTCCTGGAAGTTTTTAATCGATACTAGAACTACTTTGACCTATTTCAGAATTTTCGTGGTTATCTTCAGCCGGTCGGGTAGCAGGGAGGCATTGCTGCCTCCCCGCCCCCCAAGAACGGCCCGTGACACTTTCGCGTCAGACCGCTCAAGCCGCTCAAAGGCCCCCTGGTAGGACCCGCTGTGATAAGCACCGTTTATCACAACTTCACGATAACGCTTGGAGCCACCTTGCGCTGCGCCAGACCGTTTCTCCAGTTTATATGTGCCGGTCTTCGCTGCACAGGAGGGTGCACCAGCCAGGACTATGCCCGCCGTCATTTGCTTTCCCTCCTGCAATAGTTCGCCAAACTCTCTCGTGACGAGCGACCAGGTTTGGAAGTCAGCCCGCTTTCGCGTGGGGTAATGTACCCTTTCGACTGCTCTCACGGCGCACTCTCCAAGTTCAACCCCTATCCTCCCCATTACAGGAAGGCATTCGCTTCTTCCACCATCCTCTACCCGCAGGCCCTTCGGCTCGCCTTGCGGCTCGCTTTCCCGTGTGGAAAATCCACCGGGAGACCTTCGGGCTTACCACGTTCCATGCAAGTACCTGCGTAGGTTAGGTTCCGCCTCTCCGCCGGGGGTTCAACATCTGCGATGGGTGAGTTAGGAGCACCCATACTTGACCCCTTGCCTTTTGGCCCAAGCCTTTATGCCCTTGCGGGGCAAGTCAGCACCTTTGGCTTGTCGCAAATTACGACGTTTATCAGCGGTTCACATATGTTAACCATACTACGCAATCCGAGCCCCCGACCGCCTTGGTGCTGGCAGTCACAGCTTCCTCTCACGATTCCGCTGCCATCCCTGTCGGGATGAGGGATACACTTGTCCCCGGAGCTTCACACCCCACCGTCACCAGTGACGCATGTCCGGGTAGGATACCGGTTGCAGAAAACCGGGTCACCTCCCGATTATTCGGTTGTGACAAGTACTTTCATGACTTCGTGTCGCACCCCAACGGTGGGCATAACCCGCCGGGCCGGGCCATGCAAGACCTACTTCACTATAAGACCGTCTGCAAATGCAAAAGCGCCGATGCTACGCGGGCCGAAGGCCCGGTCGGGTTCATGCGGTTGTTGGGCTGATTTGATGCCGCTGAAGCCCCATTGCTCCCTCTATTCTCCCGGAAGCTTTCACGGCCTTCCATTTTCGCTCTGTGTGCATCATCATCAATTACTTATCGCAGGCGCTTGCCGCAGATACTTCGCATCTTGCACTTGCTCCAGCATAAACTCAGCCAGGTCGGCGCGTGAGAGGCGCATCCCCATTGTCTTGCCCACATGCCCCACCTTCACAACGCCCGTTTTCGGAGCATCGGTGAGCATCGACACTCGCACGATCGTCCAATCGCAATCGGACGCGCGCACGACTTGCGCAGTATTGACAATGTCTTCGTATGCAGAGCGCAACGTAAGCCGGACAAGGCCGATCGCAATCTTGAATCGGAAATCGGGCAAGTCGTTCGGATCGCTGGCGCTCGGCGTTGAGGAGAGGACGAATCGGCGCACGCCGTATTTTTTCATCGCCGCCAGGATGTTTTGCGTCCCTCGCGTGATCGGTTTGCTCCTGTCGTTGTCTCGTGGACCCAATACACTGATGACTGCCTCCACACCATTCACCGCGCACTCGACCGCCGCTTGATCCGTCACGTCCCCTGGCGCGATCGTTAGGCGCTCATGCCGCGTGGTGAGCTTTGATGGATCGCGAGCGAACGCGACGACCTCGTGGCCTGCGGCAAGTGCCTGTTCGACAAGTTGTTTGCCCGTGCCACCGGTTGCTCCAAAAACAGCGAGTTTCATTCTTGCTCCTTGTCACTGAATCTAAGCACCATCCACACAGTCGACAAGCAGAGTTGTTGAGAAGATAGTTGTCCACTTTGCTGATAAGGAAGCAGCCCAACGGCCTCGAGCTGAGCCGCTCGGCGGCTCGGGCTTGACATCATTCTCGCGCCAGCCATACGGCAGGCCAACCTACCTGCCCTATTCGCCCGCCAGCCGAGTCGGCTTCAGCGAGTTGTTCGGCGGCTGCTTCGACGGGCCTCTCCAGCCTTGCTTCGCCCTGCTCTGCCACGGGGGCGCACCGTCGCCTCGGCCAGCACGCTGAAGATACCCACCTCAGCCTTCGACTCGGTCCACTCACCAAAGGCGGCCTCCAGGTCAGAGTACTCGGCCTTACGTTCGGCCAGCGCCTGCTCCCGCTGGGCCCCTGTCTCCCAGAGGTCGATCGTCAGATATCGCCGCGGATTCTTCGTGTCGCGCAGCACGGTGGTGCCTCGGAAGCCCCGGCACCGTGAGAACAGCTTGCTCCACGCACCCCCTGGGCCGAACGCCAGCTCGAACTGGCCTCGGGCTCCTCCTTGACGACGAACTCCCAGACAATTTCGACCATACTGGACCACCCCCTCTGTCAACCGGCTTCCATTAGCCTGCGTTCCTCGGGCGCCGTTTGACTCGCCACCCAACGGCGCGGCGGATGAGCCGCCCGCAGCAGAGGCGCGTCAGCGCCGACGCAAGGGTCGGCTCGATCCGCTTGCTAGCCTGCGGCTCGCTGACGCTCGCCTCCGGCTAACAAGCGGACGCCAGTCCGCCGCGCCGTTAGCGCGGGACGCGAAGCGTTCCGCGCTAACGGATGGCGGTTCAGCCGCACGCGGGTGAAACGAAGCACCCAACAACCACTGAAACGACTGCAAACGAAAACCAGCAACAACCAAATCCTCGATCAGCGTGTCGGCTGCAACCGCTTGGTGCGACCCGTTCGCCCGAAACCATCCTTTGGGATGGGGGATGGGTGGCAAAGGTCGTTCGATCTTTGACAACTATGTGTCCATATAGGTGAGATGATAGCACGTCCCGTGCAAAACATCAACCCCTATCCCCTCGGTGCAGGGGTGACAGCACCTTCCCCTGGCGTGCGACTGGTTCTCAATCGTCAGAAGCGGGAGGGAAAGGCGGTAAGCGCGAGCCAGACGTGGCGACCCCGCCAAGCAGGTGGCTATGGACAGGATATTCGACGAAGGTGTGTAGGCGTCGTCATGGAGAACCTGCCTACGCTGGCTACCGCCCAAAAGGCACAGGCAGGCCCAAAGGGGAAAGGTTCCAGGTCTTGCGTGCCAAGCGGCGCAAGACTGCACTCGTAGTGAACCCGGCGTAAAGCACCGTCCTAAGGTCACGCAAAATGGACACACGGAACGGGGAAACCCGTCACGTGCTCTCTCAGGTGAAGCTGGAGAAGGCGACCAGGCCGCATGCCGTGACGGAGTAGGATGTCCCAAGAAGCCAATGCCTGGGGTAATGCCCAGGATACGCTGACGTGGGACGGGTGACCGGGAAGGTCAGGGTACTGGCAGGAGTCGAGCTTTAGGCAGGCGTCCCTTGGGGCGTACTGAAAGCCAGATGCCCGAATGGGTATTTGCTTCTAAAGGTGCATTGACCAAGCGAACGCGGTCGAGTAATCACCGCTAGTAGTGCCTATGACAAAGGCCCGGTTGCTCAGGAGCGGAGTGAAGCGAAAGTTTCACGCTCCGTTCTGTAGCGGAGGGCGGGGTCGGGAGGCCCCGCCCTACCGTAACTTAGCCCGCCTAGTTGTCGTTAAGACCGTACTCGCGCGTGTGTAGCCGCTGCTTCCAGGAACTTTCGAGTCGGATCACGTCGGTGGGCTCCATGTCCGGTGAAACTCGCTGTAGGATGGTAAATCGGAAATTCCGGGGGTCACGTTGCCGAAGCAGACGGTTTCCTCCGTGCCCATGGGCGGCGTAGCCTAACCATCTGCCGAGAAGGTTGCTTTCGCCGTAAGCAGAACCGATGTAGCCCTTCCCGTCCGAAGTGTCGAATATGTAGTAAATGCCCCGCCATTCAGAGAGCTTGGACTTCCACGGCCTCGGGAGTACGTGAAGCTCATCCCATGACAGGTCTATTGCATCCCATTCCGGCATTGCGGCGTCCAGCGCACTCTCCTCGAGGATGGCAAGAACTGGCATTTCGTTTTTGGGTCTATCTGCCCACCGGTGCCAGTTTTTGTCGAGTGGCGGCCAGCGAACGATTAGCTTGCCTTTCCAATGAGCGTAAAAATCGGTCAGCGCAAGATCAAACCAGAGGATTGAGGAACGGGATGGTTCCCCCGTGAATCCCTCGTGTCCGAACTGCTTCAACTCGACGTTGGCCTGAATCTGCCAGTACTCTTCGGGCGTAATCGGCCTCCACCCCTCGACTGAATACAGGCCGACGAACAGAGCTTTGCCGGCTTCGTGTCCGATGAACGCGGCAACATAGGCAGCACGCGTCATTTCCCGCTCAACTTGCTTGGTTTGGCTTTGTTGGTAAGCGTTGAACACGTCCGGTCTCTCAGCAGCCAGCCACGGGAGTACCTTGTTGAGTTCAGGCTCAAGAGGCCGATGCCGGAGCACAATAACGTGCTGTGGGTCGATGTTTTTGCCATCCAACAGGTCCTTCAGGTTCATCTCCAACCTCCCGTTGGGGTTTCCCCCCAGAGGGCTAACGGCGCGGCGGATGAGCCGCCCGCAGCGGAGGCGCGTCAGCGCCGACGCAAGGGTCGGCTCGATCCGCTTGTTAGCCGGAGGCGAGCGTCAGCGAGCCGCAGGCTGGCAAGCGGACGCCAGTCCGCCGCGCCGTTAGCGCGGGACGCGAAGCGTTCCGCGCTAACGGCCATGCTTCAGGCGCGCGGCGCCTTATCCCAAGCCACCCACAACCCAAACCTAGAAGCTAAATCGAACCCCGATACAACGCGCGGCTGAAAGCCGCGTCGCCTGCAAGCTGTGTTGGGCAGCCACAGTTTGATCTCTCTTTCGCTATTCAGGATAGTTTGTTCTCATCTCTGAGATTATCGACAAATTTTATTATTTCATCGATGTATCTCTGGGGCTGCACCAAGTGAATTTCATGTCCGCTGGATATCTGAATGCACTGAAGATCATCAACGAGCGAAACAATGCGCTCTAGATCTTTGTCGTCTATCGCACCCAACAGTCCCCAGGTTTCATGTCTGTACGCATCAGCCCGCATGAGAAGCATGGGGCACTTGACCCGTCTCAATGTCTCTTCAGGTGAAAAATCCTTGCTCAAGTCACCTTCTATTGTGGCACGAGAAAAGTCTGTATCATATTCGGATAAGAACTTAAAGCCAGCTCTCATGTTGAATGGCAGGAACGGAACGTCGTAAGGGCTATTGGGACGCACAACCCGATTTAACCGAGCTAAGAAGAACATAATCTTTATAATGAAGGGAGGAATCTTTAGAAGCTCTGATTTCCCCTCGACAGGAGCCCCCACTTGAGAGAGATACCGTTCAACATCTCGTTTCCCTGGCTTACCCAGGATATCCACAGCCAATCTGAAATTCCTGGCCATGAATTTCTCGTCTTGAATGCGAGGCCACATGGAAGAGAAGATAGGTGGATCCTCAGCGATGATTGCCAAAACATCTTCGGGCACATTGGCTGCAAGCCATATGGCCAGAACACCACCAGAAGAAAGCCCAGCCACAAGCATCGGTTTTTGGATCACTTCCTGAATGAAATGCTTCAGGTCGTTGCCACAGATGTTGTACGAATAGTGTCCGGGAGTCCAGGTCGATTTCCCGTGCCCTCTGAGATCAGGAACAAAAATATGGAATCTTTTTGAAAGCTCTGGAAGAACACGTTTATACCCTTGCCAGGATTCCATTTGACCAGGGATCAATAGAAGGGGAAGCCCGTTATCAGGACCAACAACATAATTGAGCGTTACACCATTGGTCGTAAAGCTGAGCTCTTGGAAACCTTCTGGTATTCCGGCAACTTTGGTTTTAGTTAATTTATCCATAGCACATTTTCCTCTTTCCATTTATCTATGCCCACATCTGCTGCCCAACGGCGCGGCGGATGAGCCGCCCGCAGCAGAGGCGCGTCAGCGCCGACGCAAGGGTCGGCTCGATCCGCTTGTTAGCCGGAGGCGAGCGTCAGCGAGCCGCAGGCTGGCAAGCGGACGCCAGTCCGCCGCGCCCACCCGCCCCCGCTGGCGAAACCCGCCGGAAGCACTGACACCTTTGCGGGCACGACACGCCGTAAGCGCAAGGGTGGGCGTCGGCTCCACACGGTGTTGGGCGGCGTTTATTGCACAGAAATGAGAATCTAGCCAGTGTCTACTCGTTATTAAGGATGATATTCACCCTTTTGTACGTCATACCGCCAGGATTGGCTTCAAATCCGCGGCCCAGGCGCGGATCGCCGTCCAGTCCCGCAGGTCGCTTGCCGGCTCCTTACCGGCAAGCAAATTGATAGGGAAGCGTAGCTTCGCCGGGTCGTACTTGCCGCCAAACATTTCAAGGGCGACCGGTGTAAGCCAGGGGAACTTTGCCAGCTCTTTATCGAGTTGAGCGCACGAATCCTGCCACTCCTCCTCATCATATGGATCATGAGTTGGGCCGAGCGCGAAAACTGCCACTGGTCGTTCCGTGAGGGCTTCACGGTGCCGCGACAGAAAACGGAGCGCGTCCTTGTGCCAATGGAACATGAAAAGCGGCGCCCCCAGCACGACCCCACGGTATCCTTCGAGTGTACGCACTTTCCGCATGGGCTGAATATCTACTTCAAGCCCACATTCGCGCAGCGTCGCCGCGACTGCCTCGGCAACTTCCTGCGTTGAACCGTAACGTGTTACATATCCTACAAGAACCAAAGATGACATGGTTGTCTCCTTTCAGCGCGACATCCACTCGAACGCTTCTGATTACGATTGTTTGGGAAGCGTCTTCCTTTCGAGACACCCTAGCTGGTAGAGCCTTCGGCCGACTAAGACAAACCATATCACTAGGAACAGGGCATTCGGAAGAATCACGAGAAGGGCGACAGTTGCCGATGGCGTCAGAGCTTCTCTGAGATAATCGGCTAATGACAGTGCATTTGCCAGAATTCCCACATAGGCGGTTAACCTGCTAAAGGAATTGCTCTGGAACATGACCGATGAGACTATCAGACCCGCAACGGACACCAGGAAGAGGCCCATGTTGAAACCACCAACGGCGCGTTGGTTCGTATTGGCAAGCATTGCCTGCCCTGCCGCCAAGAACGTTGATCTCTGCGCGTCTGTCGTCGCAGCAGCGTACTGGTTGCTGAGGGAAAGCATGGAGAAGGGATTATTCGTTGCGAGGAAGATCCCAATCCCTAGGAGGGCAAAGGTCATAGCGATTGCCATACGGCCTTCATTGGCTTTTCTGAGCACAACGTAGAGGGCGAGAAATACCATAGTGAACATTGCGTACATCGGAACTTCCAACCCCCAAAAGTCCAGAAGTCCAATGATCCTATTGCTTTGGAACAGCATGAACCAGCCACTTACCGTGCTAGGTTGCGGGTAGAAAGTGAGACCAATAACCTCGCTCAGGGTTAACACTACCACGATCAAGGCGGCCGCGCCGCCGAGTTTGTAGAGGCTCTTATAGGCGGAGTCAGCGGTTTCGGCATTAGTAACTTGATTCATCATTTTCAGTCATCCTTTCCATTTTGTCCGATGAGCAGCCAGTGTCGCCGCCCAACGGCGCGGCGGATGAGCCGCCCGCAGCAGAGGCGCGTCAGCGCCGACGCAAGGGTCGGCTCGATCCGCTTGTTAGCCGGAGGCGAGCGTCAGCGAGCCGCAGGCTGGCAAGCGGACGCCAGTCCGCCGCGCCGTTAGCGCGGGACGCGAAGCGTTCCGCGCTAACGTGTGCGTCAGCCGCCGCCCAGGGTGCGACGAATGATGCCGTTGCCCCAAACAATGATGACCACGCGATTGTAGCCCTGGAACTCGGCGCGTATGGGCGGTCGGCTGCACGCGGTGTTAGGTGGCAGACTGTACCCAGCTATGACTTGTGTGCCGACAACCACTCCATTCCAAGTTGCCTCACTACTTTGAACCCTGCAACTTCCAACCAATTGCTATACTCTGCAAACGAGTGTGCTTTACCACCGCTGGTCGCCCATATGAAAAACGAGCCGAAGCTGCCCCATTCGTCGGACGTATCCAATATCATGGGAGCATCTATCACCAAAACCCCAGATGGTACAAGTGATTCATGCACTCGTTTGAAAAGCGCTATATTTTGTTCGGGTGTAAAGTAATGAGTGATTTGTCCCAGCAATGCTGCATCATACTGCCCCTCTCCCAGGTCAATAGTGAGTATATCTTCAGGTACGAACATAACTTGCGATAAGATGCCGAGCCGCCTTGCCAGATCACGCGCCACTTCTAATACTTCGGGGCTGTCAACACACTTGATCTGAATCATTGGGTCGGCGTGAGCTAAGGCAAGACTCTTGATAGCACACCCGCATGCCAAATCAACGATGCGCAGGCATGACATCCGCCCCGGCTCGAAGCCCGCCAAACGCCACATTTCCAGGGCCGGTTGCGGCGATCCATAACTTTGAAGCCAGGCTTCTTGCGCCCAGGGACGTATAGGAGAGTAGGGTTGACCGCTGCGCAGTGCCCCGAGATAGCCTTCCACGGTTTCGGCGGTTGTCCTTTGCAATACCAGGTCACCCACATAACTCTGCTTTTGGGGCACAAGGAAGGTAGCGGCTGTCAGCGTGAGTGCGTAATTATTCGTCTGGCGCCCAAGCACTCCAATGTTGCTCAAATAGTCCAGCAAGAGTCGAATGCCGGCTGGGGAACAGCCACACGCCTGTGCCACTGCCTGTGCATCAGCCGGACCACTTGCGAGTGGGGTGAATACATCTAGCGTCAAAGCAATCCGCACCAACTGGGGTTTGTAGGCCCCAGTGAAGAGGCTGTAAACAAAATCCGGGTCTGGTGAAACAGGTGGTTCGCTCATTTGTCATCGTTCCTTACGTTTTGTGATGAAGCGAATTAGTGCTTGACTGAAGGTAAGCCACCTAACGGCACCCGCATAACCCGCCGGGCCGACCCATGCAAGACCTACCTCACTGCAAGACTAACAGCACATGCAAAAGCACCGATGCAACGCGGGCCGATAGGCCCGGTCGGGTTCATGCGGTGGTTATGCGGCCTTGAATCCTCTACTGACTCCTTGGATTGCTGCTCAAGAACGCGATTATCTGATTGACATAGCCAAAATACTGAACGAAGTTGTGAAGAAAGCCACTGACTTCATTCCAACTGAACTGGCGACCTATTGGATGTGCGATGTCGTTTCTGGCGAGCCTGACGTGCTGAAATGTCAACTCCGCTGCCCTAAACGCATCCGTGTTCAGATCAAGCTGCTTGTATTCTTCTTTGAGCTTGTTCGTTATTGAACTAAACTTCTTCGAGATGTCTTTGTTGCGATACCTGCTGTACCAGGAGGTTCCGTCTGGATCACCCAATGCATCCCTCAAACTCTCAGCCAGAACCTCAATCAGCCTTTCCGAAGCGATGCCCAATAGCACGACGCTAGCCAGAAGATGATTGCTTCTGAATACCGAAACAGACTCACTCAAATAGCGCATCATCTCAGGGTCGGGAGGCGGCTTTGCACTCCAAAAATTGGTGAGGTACCCGTCTGGATCGTGAACCTGAATCCGCTCTCTACTGTCAGTGAGGATGTCTACTCCATAAGGGGTGAGCATAACACGATCGAGATCTAAGAACAGAGCCAGGGGGGTCAGGCGGGCTTCATTGAGATCGCGGTCCAAGATCGCTCGCGATTGTGAGGCCGGAGCCAATATCCTCTCCGTATAGAGTTCCCACAGTATTTGCCGGATAAGATCAGCTATGACGCTGGGCACACCGAAGTCAGGGAAAGAAACAGAGGGGTATGAATACTTCAGCCTCTCGAACTCTTGCCCGTCAGGTCTATTCTCAATGATGCCCGCCCGCGCTAGTCTGTCGCAAATCTTCAGGAAAAGCAGTCCCACAGGAATGGGACCGTGGGCACCTCCAGATGCGTATTCGGCTAGAGTACTAAACACCTCAGTCCGTACGCCCTGTCTAGTTGTTGGCTCCAGTCTCATTACCTTGTGCATTATTCTCCTCTGGTCTCACCGTTGGCAAAGATATGCCCATCTGCGTTTACCGCTGCCCTAATGCCCTGGGCCGCATAACGGCGCGGCGGATGAGCCGCCCGCAGCAGAGGCGCGTCAGCGCCGACGCAAGGGTCGGCTCGATCCGCTTGTTAGCCGGAGGCGAGCGTCAGCGAGCCGCAGGCTAGCAAGCGGACGCCAGTCCGCCGCGCCGTTAGCGCGGGACGCGAAGCGTTCCGCGCTAACGGCACCCGCATAACCCGCCGGGCCGGGCCATGCAAAGCCTACTTCGTTACAAGACCATCTGCACATGCAGAAGCGCCGACGCAACGCGGGCCGATAGGCCCGGTCGGGTTCATGCGGTGGTTATGCGGCCAACTCAAACAGTGCGTAGAATACCCCCTTACGAAACGGAACACGCGGGGCAGGTTGAACATAGAACTGGTGGGAGCAACGTTCACCAGCCTGAACTCCCCGCCAATTCGGGATGTTTACCCAGTTCCTCGAGAAAAACTGCCAGCCCCTGCTGGGCACCACCTGAAGTCGCAAGCCCTTCCTTTCTCTCAGTGTTGACTGACATTTCCGTCGTATTGCCACTCCTTGACACTCTGATGGTGATTGTCACTGGATTGGCTAGGGGATTCGGGCGGCGAGTGAGTTTTCCTGCGATGGTACCTGTTTCTCTGGAAACAACAGAGACTTTGCCCAGAGATTTCAGCACCTCTATGCAAGCCTTGGCGACTGTTGCAGGTTCGGCGTCGAATTGGACAACTTCGTGACAGCGCGACTCTCTGAATACCATTGCTTTCCTCCAGTCTACGACGTAGGCGTTTACTTGATGCCTAGCCACTGCGTCAATGCAGCCTGAACAACTCCTTGAACTATTGGCTTGGAGAACTCCGATAGTGCCTTCAGGAAACCTTCCTTTTCGGGTTCAGGAAGAGATTCAGCATGCTTTTCCAAAAGGGCAAGAAAACCGTCTATGTCAGGACGAACAGTGATAGTCCGCTTGAGGGCTGTTAAACCCCCGTTCTCGGTGATGAAGTCCATTCCCTCTGCAGTTATCTCGGCAGCTTCCACCGTCAAGTCAAGCTTGTCGTACCAGAATTCAATCATCCCGTGCTCTTGCAGATATGCCATATTTGCCAGCAACTCTGGGTGTTTGGCAAATGGCTCCTTGTCCAACTCTGTCACTTGCGAGGGGTATGCCACTGCAAGTCTGGTGAGAATCTCTCGTTGTAGATCCCTATCAAGTTTCGCGTTCGCCATAATCCTCCTCCAAGCAAGACTGTACGGTTGAGCCGCATAACGGTGTGCTTCAGCCGCACGCGGAGCGAAGCGGAGCGTGTCGGCTGGAAGCGCTTGTTGGGCGGCGCGCGTCCTAACTTTTCACGGACTTTGTTCTACTTTCCGACTACCTTTTGTGATCCCTGTGGATTCCAATCAGATCACCAAAGGAATGATGCTCCCGATGTAAGAGCCAAACCACGAGTGTACCAAAGATAAACGTGGACGAGGCAGTCTCTATCATATGGCTCAAGCGTACGCTGGCGACGGGCAGCAATGGATTGGCGAGGATATGTCCCAGGTTCTGTGGCACACTGAATAGCAGTCCAACCAGCAGTGCCGTCCACCAGGGGTTAACTCGTGAACCACGTATGACCGGCAACGCGCACAGTACCCACAGCAGGGCGCGCAGGATTTGCAGAGGGAACAGCATAGGGTCATGGCGCAGAGTATTGGCTGTGTGCGTGAAGAACGGTAGGGCTTCACCTGGCTGGCCGTAGAAGGCGCGCAACTCAGGGTTCTGCCAGGCGATGAAATAGCCTGCTCCCCAATACAGGACAAGATACACAACTGCAATTGCGGCCAGTTTCCAAATCCACTGTTGGATGGGCATAACCAATGCAGGATTGGGCGAAGTCTCTGCTATGGCGCGTCCTTTACCCAGAACCCATACAGCCAGTGGAATGAATAGAAAAGCTGTCGGAATGCCCATCAAGAACAGACGCGGAAGCAGCTGTGGACCGACGGTGATGGACGAAAGGAAGTACCACGTCTCAATCTGCATCAGGAAGGTGACTGCGCCGTAGTAGGCCAGCGCCAGGTTGACTACCAATTTCCAGCTGCCCCAGCGCGAGGTCAGGATCAGGGCGGCGATGACGAGCAGATCGGCAAGCGCAATGATAAGCAGGCCGCTTGTTGCTGGCACTAGTCCTGGCTCTGATATTGCAATGTCAGGCATCACGCCTGCAACAGCCATAGAGCCAATCATGAAGGACACAATGAACAGGACATACAACAGGATGAATCGGAGAATCCATTTGAAAAGCGATCTGGCAGCGTTCATTTCTTTTCCTTGTGAGTGCCTAGACTATGGCAATTAGCCGCCCAACGCTTGAGTTTAGCCGATTGCGGGTAAGCAAAACCGCCTTCAAAGCCAAAGTGAGACCACAGCCACAACCAATTACAAAAAACGGAAGGGTAGCAATTCGGCTACAACGATTTGTTGGGCAGCGCAACGATGCAGGGAGAGAGAGGATACATCCCAACCCCTCCACCCAATCGTATCGCGGAGGTGAGGCTCCTTAGTAAATCCCCGGAATCAACCGATAGCGCACGCGCCGTGCATAGTCTCGATAGCCCGGCAACTCTTCCTGTAAAGTCTGGTCTTCCAGTGCGGTTCTGATCACCGCGATGACCAACGCCACCGCCGCCGGAATAAGTGTCCACACCGAGCCTAAGGCCAGCGCAATGCCCAGCAGTGGCAGAATATTTCCGGCATAGCCCGGATGCCGCACGATCCGGTATGGGCCACTGTCACACACCACATGCCCTCTATCCGTCTGAATACGTACCGTGCTGGAGAAAAAGCGGTTCTCTACAAATGCCCACGCAGCGAAAGCGTATCCGAGCGAGATCAAGATGAAGCCGAGCACGATGAGCCATAGCGGAAATACGGGGGACCAGCCACGGCGGTGATCCAGCCCGGCCACAATGACCAGTGGGAAACTTATACTCAGCGCCATCAGCGGAGCAAGCACTTTGTCCCAAGCCTTCGCACTTTGCATCTTCTCAATATTTTGTCGTTCGGCCGTCAACCCCGGATGCCGCCGTTCCGCCCAAATGCGCCCGCCTATGCCGGCAGCAACGATCAGCAGGGAATAGACCCACGCCTGCCACCAACCGAAATCCCCTCCGCATACCAATAGAACTAGTGGTATGGAGAGATACACCACAACTAAACCGATCCACTGGCGAGGGGACACTGTTTGAACCGCCTTTTGATTATCTGGTTTCGATACCATACTATTCCTCCGAACCACGTATCAGTCCGAGTGATCGCGTGCTGCCCAACTATTGAGTAGACCGAACTATTTCGGCCTATCTCCCTTGGTTTCTAGGCTGAACAGATTCAGTATAGCATTCCCAAGAGTTGACTTATGCCGAATATCGGCTATAGTACCCCGAGTTTTGATTGGGCAGTCTGGTTTGCGATACAGGTTCGACGATGCCCATATTGTGCAACCCAAATCTCTTTCTGTCAAACCGGAGGGAGAAGCCAATGACGGAACAACGCCCCAAAAAACTTCTGGACCAGGTTCGCGACGCTATCCGCCTCAAGCATTACTCTATCCGCACCGAGGAGGCCTACGTTAGCTGGATCAGACGCTACATTCTTTTCCACAACAAACGTCATCCCACCGAGATGGGCGCACCTCAAGTCGAAGCCTTCCTCACTCACCTGGCCGTGAAGGACAATGTCGCCGCCTCCACCCAGAACCAGGCCCTCAGCGCCCTCCTCTTCCTCTACCGCGAGGTGCTCCACCAGGACTTGGGGCCTGTGGATGCCATGCGCGCCAAGCACCCCAAGCGGCTGCCCACCGTCTTGACCAAAGAAGAAACCTTGCGCCTCATCGGCTGCCTGTCCGGCACACACCAATTGATGGCCAAATTGATCTACGGCAGCGGCATACGTCTGATGGAATGCCTGCGCTTGCGCGTCAAGGATCTCGAATTCGAGCGGCGGGCTGTCATCATTCGTGATGGCAAGGGGGCGCAAGATCGGGTGACGGTGTTGCCGGACAGCCTCATCCCACTGCTCCAGGAACACCTGCAGCGGGTCAAAGCTCTGCACGAGCAGGACCTGGCGCAGGGCTATGGCGCAGTCTACTTGCCCGTCGGATGATCTTCAACGTGCGGCTGGGAGAGGATCGTCTGGCGTGTCTGGTGATCGTAGGCGTCTCCCCGACGGTCGCAAAGAGGTCATTGCCCTATTGTAGGTCCGTTAGTATGAAAAGTCAAAGGTGTATCCTGGTTCTTGCACAATTGGGAACAAGCTGACGATGCCGATGGCGCGGCCGGCGACGAGGGCGAGATGGTGAAGTTGGTTCTAGTGTGGATATAATTTGTGAAAGAGCAGTTGCGATAGACTGTTTCAGGATGATCTTGCGATTGTCCACAAATTCTGAAACGAGAATGATTTACGAGTTAAAGCAACGAAGCAGCAACGTTCTAGCCATAGACTGCCCGTTCCCAGAAGCTCTGGCCGTCATCGAGGGCAATAACCCGGGCTGGGTGTTCGCGGATGACCTGAACACACCGAGGACTGCGCTGGTCTGGGCTCAAGGTATCGAGGGCTTCTATTTGGTTGGAGATACTGACAGTACGGTATTTCTCGAGTATCTCAATGACTACATTGACCAGGTGCTAAAGCCACGCTTGCGTAACTCGGGAGCAACCTGGTTTGAGGTCAGTGGTGAAGAGACCTGGAACCCGGTTATTGAGAACACCTTTGAGAAACGAAACCTTGAAAGCAGTCAACAGTCGGTTTACACACTGAAGCCAATGACGTACAAGGCGGCAATGCAGCCTGAGACAGTTGGTGATTGCAGGTTGCTGAGAATCGATCGGCATCTACTTGATGATTTCTCGGCGAGCAACGAGTTCTTGCACTCCAGGTTAAAGCTGTTTTGGGGCAGTGAGAACGCATTCTTGAAAGCCGGACTAGGCTATGTGCTGGTGTGCGGAGAAGAAATCGCCAGCCTGTGTTGCTCTGGTTTCGTGTCAGGGAGCACTCATGCGATTGACATTGAAACAGAAGCGTCACATCGTAGAAAAGGGTATGCTGAAGCGGTAGCGAAGGCGTTCATCGCGGAGTGTGTTGAGAGACATTTCCAACCTTACTGGGACTGTATGGCCGAGAATGTGGCCTCGGCCCAATTGGCAGAGAAACTTGGCTTTACCAGAAGCCATACATATACTTTGTACAGTTTTCCACTGTAATCGTAGAGGCGCGCCAAGTTACGGTCGCTGGGGCGGTCGCCCACTCAAGCGCCCCTCCTGAATGGAGCGTAACAGTCTCCCGTCACTCCGCTCTTCAAAATACGGGCTGACCCATGCGCAGCATTGGCGTCATTGGCACCGTGTGCCGTGAACGGCATCGTGGCAGTGACCGTGCAGGAGCGCCAGGTTGTCAAAATTGATGTTTCACTCATTTGGGTGTATCATCTCACCTGGATGGACGCACAGTTGTCACGGTTCTGGCGATCTGAAGCCCGTGGCTACCTTTAATCGCCTGACCCTTGCTCTCCATCCCCCGTCGCTCTGAGTGAGCACCTGTTTCGGAGGAACGGGGCGTACCCACGGGTTGAAGCCGACCAGCCTGATCCCGGCGCCGAACGAAGGCTACGTGGCTATGCCAGGCTTCTTCTAGCGAAGGCTCTGGGGCAGACCCGGCTGGCGGCTCAACCCTGGCCGTCAGGCAATTCCACCTAAAAGGGGTACAGTGATGAAAACGCGGACGTTCACCTTGATCCTGCTCGTCGCGAGTGCAGTCTTTCCTCTTGCCGGTTGCGGCCCATCTCAACCTACAGTTGCACCTCTCCCTACCGCCACATCCACTGTTTTGCCCACCGCCACACCTCTACCTACCGCCACGCCCACGGCGGTGTTGCTGCCCGGTGCTGTTACCCAGACCCCTACTCCACCAGAGCCGAGTGGGGGGGAAGTGGAAATTCGCATTCCCTTCTATATTGTCGCCGGTGGTGAGGCGCCGCCAGCTAATATACCAGAGTGCGTAAACACGATCCCCTTCCATATGACCAGGGATGGGACCCGCGCCATGATCGAAGGGGAAGGTCGAATTGATTGTCACTTTGTGAACACGCCGCAGGGGCAGCCGATCACATATCACGTCGTTTTTGAATTCGATGGTGTGCTGGACGGTGAATTGCTGCCTCCCACAGCGGACAAGCCATCTGGGTGGCTGGATGCCTACCTGATGTTGGACGGCGGAATCGTGCAGTATTGGAGCAACTATCCTCCAGAAGCGCCTAATCCATGCCCTGAGAGCAACGCTTGTCCTGTGCCATTAGAGTCAGAATTGATCCCGTTGCCTTTCGCATATGAAGAGGGCAGCACTATCACCACACCCTGGATATTCGTTTTACACCTGCGATGAGGCGGGAAGCAGGACCAGAGCCAGGAAAACCCGACCCGGGAGGGCCGGCTCTGACAAGAGATAAAGGATGGGCAGCCCTACAAGGAGCGAAAGATGAAACCGTTCGAGCAGGGTGTTCAGGAAAAAGGGCCGCCTGACATTCGCCGTTTCAGCCGTGCGGCGGCTGAACTCGGGCACGTCAGCACGCGCCAGGGGTGAGGAAGAGAGCGCCGCTTAAGGGAGGCAGAGAATGATACCCAAGGAAGAGTTTTGGAGCATCATGGAAGCCTATGGCGCTCGGATCAGGCCTGCACAGACCGTTTTCTACATTGCTGCAATTCTGTCCGTCGGATGGCTTTTTCTCAAACCCGGCAGGATCCAGAGCCTCCTCGCAGAGCTGTATCTCTCGATTGCATTCGCATGGAATGGCATCGTGTTCTTTTTGATACTTGCCAAGGGTATGGCCGGTGATAGCTATGGAAACTATTTTGTCGGTTGTGTGTTCATCATTGTATCGGTGCTGTTTGCGGTCGATTTGTTCAGGCAAAAGATGCGATTCTCCCTCCCAACAGCCGGATGGCGAAAGTATGCTACGTTGGTGTTGATGCTGTTGGTGTTCTGCTACCCATTGTTCGGCATCGCGTTTGGACACAGCTTCACGAGCCTCATCGTGCCCGGCACTTTTCCGTGCCCGACGACAGCTCTTGGCTTGCTCCTGCTGACAACTGCTCTACCGCAGGTCGACAAGATCATCTACATTCTGCTGCTTTTCTGCGCGATTCCGTCTCCGCCACTCGTCCAAATTCCCAAGTATGGTGTCTACGAGGATGCGATCCTGTTTGCTACCGGCGTTTACAGCCTGGTTTTGCTGTTGAGATACTTTAAGGGAGACGGAAGTCTGAACATTGAATAGCTTCCATTTGTGGTTGGTTCTGCATGGCCCGGCGCGGGCGGCTTGGCTCGGGCGCTCGTTAGCCGCCGGAAATGCGCATACGCATGAACGAGGAGCAGATGATGTTGACGAAGGAAGAAATTGCTGATACCCTCCGAAAGGCATATCCTTATCTCGCTTCCGAGTACGGAGTTAAACGGATCGGCATGTTTGGGTCTTATGCCAAGGGCTTATCCACTGAAGCTAGTGATATTGACATCGTCGTAGAATTCGAACGTCCTATAGGCTTTCGATTCATTGAGCTCACCGAGTACCTTGAAAGCTTGTTGGGCAAGAGTGTGGACGTGCTGACTCCTGCCGGAATCCAAGGAATCAGGGTAGATCGCATTGCCCGGAGCATAAAGGAGAGTGTCGTGTATGTCTGAGCGGGCAGATGGAGACTTTCTGAGTGACATACAAGAAGCTGTGCGCCGGATCGAGGTGTACACTGCTGCAATGACGTATGAGGCATTCCTGGCAGACATCAGGACACAGGATGCAGTGATTCGGAATCTGGAGATTATCGGTGAGGCAACCAAGAACCTGTCGGCAGGACTACGGGCCAGGTATGCTCAAGTTCCGTGGAAGGGAATGGCAGGGGTCAGAGATAGGCTCATTCATCATTACTTTGGTGTCAACCTGGACATCGTATGGCAGATTGCTACCGGTGAATTGCCCGAAGTCGCGTCACAGATACGGGGGATCCTGCAAAAGGAACAAGGCGGCGGCTAATACCTCGCTGTAGCCGACCGCGCTTCGCGCGCCTTGTATCGGCGGTCGTTTCGGTTTTGTGGCCAGTCTTGTTCAGCTTCGCCCATCGTTTCACACACGCGGCGGCTGAGCTCCATCCCGTTAGCGTGCCCAACGGAGTAAGTTTGAGGATCATTAGGAGATTCATTGGAAGGAAGCTTGGCCTTATTCGGGCGAAGAAGAAGGAAACCTGGAGCGGGTGAAGCCTGGCCGCTGGACAGCGCATCTCTGACCTCAATCCATAGGAGGCTGAAATGGAAAGGAAGATGGTCTTGTTGGATCTGCTAAAGCAGGCCCGTGAAACGGAGATGAATTTCGTGGACGCATTGTCTGGTCAAGAACGTGCCCGGATCGGCACACTTGAAGATTGGTCTGCCAAAGATGTCATCTCCCACATTGCGGCCTGGAAGGCTCGCATGGCCAATAACCTGCTTGCGGTTTCCGAGGGCAGATCGCCGATCAGACCCGAGGACCTGGACCACGAAAATGCGCTCTTGTTCGAAGAGTATCGTGACAAGACCTGGGATCAGGTGCTGAGGGTGGCAACTGGCGCTTTTCAGAGGGTCGTGGCACAGGTCGAGGTCCTTGGGGAGCAAGAGCTGGTGAGCTGTGAGAAATTCCCCTGGCAAGGAGAGCGACCGTTGTGGCGGCTCATCGTCGGGAGTGGCTACATTCATCCGATTGCGCACATGGCCGAGTTCCATCGCAACCGAGGGAACCGAGAGCAGGCGGGAAAGATGATCGGGGAGATGGCCAGGTCAATGGTGGACCTGGATGACGGTTCGCTCTGGCAGGGGGCAGTGAAATACAATCTGGCGTGTCACTATTCCCTGCTAGGAGCCGCGGCGGAGGCGATTCGTGAATTGCAGGAATCGCTCGCGCTAGATCCTGGGCTCATAGATTGGTCAAAGCAAGATCCAGACCTGGACGCTATCCGGGGCGAACCTGAATACCAGGCGATATACGAGAGTTGAGTTCCCGGAAAACACAACGGGAAAGATGATCATCACGTTCCTGGGAACCGCCGCCGCGAATGCCTATCCGGAGGCCTTCTGCCGGTGCGACAACTGCGAGCGGGCACGAGCGCTCGGCGGCCCAAGTCTGCGGAAGCGATCCGCCGCGCTGATCAACGATGACCTCCTGATCGACCTCGGCCCCGACATCATGACCGCTTCTAACATGCATGGTCGCCCCCTATCCAGGGTTCGCTATTGCCTGCAGACGCACGCGCACGCGGACCACCTGGATACTTCGCACTTGCTCTCGCGCAGTCCAGGGTACGGCGTGGTTGGTGCGCCTCGTCTGCACTTTTATGCCTCGCCTGGCACGGTGCAACGAGCCGCGCAACTCCTCGAGAGAGATTGCGCCCCCGCCAGCCTCCTCGACTGCGAGGTGGGCGAGCGCCTGAACCTGGAGATTCATCAGATTGAGGCGTTACAGTCCTTCACCATCGGTCGCTATCAAGTGACCGCGTTCCCGGCGAATCATGACCCTACAGTGGATCCACTGCTCTACGCTGTTGAGGCGGACGGACGGCGTATTTTCTATGGCACCGATACGGCGACGCTGCCGGAGGAGACCTGGCAAAGCTTTCATCGACACAAGTTGCGATTCGACGCGGTGATCCTGGATCACACCTACGGCCCCGACGAGCCCGGCAGCGATCACCTGAGTGCCCGGCAATTCATCGAGCACGTGGCGCGCATGCGCGAGGAGGATTTGCTGACCGACCAGGCCCGCGCCTTCGCGACACATATAGCCCACGAAGGTAACCCTGTCCACCCGGAACTGGTGGGCTTTGCCGCACGGCATGGTTACGAAATAGCGTATGATGGGCTTACGGTGTGAAGCGGGGGGACCGCTTTCACAACTCTCCCAAGTGGACTGCACCACAGGCCCAACACATGCCAAGTGCCGCTGGATTTGAGACGGTTTCTCTAGATGAAGGGCGGCAGATTCTAGCTGTGGCCGAGAAAGTGGCCGCCCAAAAACGGGCGGGAGTCGACCGCGCTCCGCGCGCGTAAATCGGCGGCTCCACGCGCTTTGTAGTTGGTTTTATGGCAGGTGAGCCAGGCGTAATGCTGATACGGTCAGGGGGGCCGCTTTGAAAGGATCATTTTGGGCACATCTCGATTCGCTCATCCAGTCGGCAGAGCTGGTGTTCGACCGCCCCAAGGGCTCGTCGCATCCGCGATACCCGTCGATCGTCTATCCCCTGGACTATGGGTATCTCGCAGGAACATCTGGGGGCGATGGGCACGGAATTGATGTTTGGCGAGGGACATTGGCAGAGGGGCAACTCGATGCAGTGGTCTGCACAGTGGATGTCTTGAAGCGGGATGTGGAGGTCAAGTTGTTGCTGGGGTGCACGGCGGAGGAAAAGGCGATAGTCTGTATGTTCCATAATGACAGCGAGTATATGGCAGCGATCCTGGTGGAGAGAGAAGGAACGTAACGAAAAACTGCACACTTGATGGATACAATGTCTTCCCTGGGTATTTTGCCTCAAGTCCCAAATGCCAGTACAATAGACTTGCCCGGCTCAGTTCAATCGTGCATCTACCCGGTGCAAGTAATTTGCCACATGGTGGTGAGATGTCCAGGAACCCTTACGATTACCCAAACAGAAAAGATATCCGTCCAATCTCGTGGGAGGAGTTTCACGGCATTTGCAAGGGATTAGCGGAAGCCGTATTTCGATTTCGCCCAGAACTGATCCTGGCTATAGGCCGAGGTGGGTTCTATCCAGGAACGCTTATCGCACACATGCTCCAGGCCGAAGTATATCCCGTTCGAGCCTCAAGAAGAATCAATGACATCGTAAAATACAAGAGCCCCCAATGGCTAGTCGAACCGCCAGCAGTAGTAAAAGACCGTCGTGTATTGATAGTTGATGAAATCTGCGCCACCGGCGAGACTATTCTGATGGTGAAAGAGAAAGTCAAAGCGATGGGTGCAAAAGCCATCAGGAGTGCTGTTTTATACAGCCACACGTGGGGAACGTCAGTGCCGGACTATATCGGTTTGATCACCGACGCGTTACTTCTCAATCCTTGGGATAGGGAAATCTTGAAAGAGGGAACCTTTCAGTTCCACCCGGAGTATGCCAAAGCGCTAGCCCAACAGGGATTGGAACCGGGACCATCATTGCTCATCAATACGCCTGCTGTTAAAATAGCCAAAGGTTAAGGCGTGGGGCCGGATTGTCGGGGCGGGGGAGGCCAATGAATATTCAACGGGCATAGGAGGGTTTTCGTGCAATACGGCTATTTCGATGACAAGGCGAAAGAGTACGTGATCACCCGGCCCGATACGCCCCAGTCGTGGAGCAACTATCTGGGCTCCACCGAGTATGGGGCCATCATCACCAACAATGCCGGGGGATATGGTTTCTATCAATCGGGGGCACGCGGGCGTTTCATGCGCCTGTTCTTCAACAGCGTCCCGAAGGATCAACCGGGTCGCTATTTCTACCTGCGCGACCGCGAGAGCGGCGATACCTGGTCGGCCTCCTGGCAGCCGGTGGGCAAACCGCTCGATCAGTACCAGTCCACCTGCCGGCACGGCACGGCATATACCATTTTCGAATCGCGCTATGCGGGGATCGCCACCGAGGCCACTTACTTTGTCCCTCTGGGGCAGACCTTTGAGTACTGGCGGCTGAAGGTCACCAACGAGAGCGACCGCCCGCGCGAGATCTCGGTCTTTACCTTTTGCGAATTCACCAACCAGTGGGACACGTTCCAGGACCGGGTCAATCTGCAATATTCGCTCTTCATCGTGCGCGGCGCACTGACCGATGGGCTGCTGCGGATCGCGATTCAGGACAACCTGACCCCCGATTCTGAGGGATTCTTTATCCACGACATCGCCCGCCACTCCTGGGTGGCGCTGGTTGGCACGTCGCTGGACGGGTACGACACCAGCCGCGACGCTTTTCTCGGCCCATACCGAAGTTACCACAATCCGCTGGTGGTCGAACAAGGCCAATGCACCAACAGCAACGCCTACGGCGATAACGCCTGCGGCAGCCTGCAAACCAACCTGGCCCTCCAGCCGGGTGAGAGCCGCGAAGTGCTCGTCATGCTGGGGATCGGGGATGCCCGCTCGGTGGGCAAACGCACGGTGGCCGAGTATGGCTCGCTGGAGCGGGCCGAGATCGAACTGCAGAAACTGAAGGACAACTGGCACGCCAAGCTGGGCAGCCTGGTAGTGGAAACGCCGGACGCAGATCTGAACCACACGGTCAACGTGTGGGGCCTCTACAACTGCCTGATCACCTTCGCCTGGTCGCGGGCGGCCAGCCTGGTCTATAACGGCAGGCGCGACGGGCTGGGTTTCCGCGACTCGGTACAGGATATTCTGGGGGTGACTGCCGCGATCCCGGAAGAAGCCCGGACGCGCCTGGAATTAATGCTGACTGGCCAGTTGTCCAACGGCGGGGCCATGCCTGTCGTCAAGCCGTTCGAGCATCGTCCCGGCCAGGAGACGGGGCCTGACCCCGAGGAGTATCGCTCCGACGACTGCCTGTGGTTCTTCAACGCCGTCCCGGTCTACGTGGGTGAAACCGGCGACCTGGATTTCTACAACAAGGTGCTGCCCTACGCCGATCAGGGCGAGGCCACCGTTTTCGGCCACCTGCGCCGCGCGCTGGAATTCAACCTGGAGCGCACCGGCACGCACGGGCTGCCCTGCGGCCTGTCTGCCGACTGGAACGACTGCCTGCGGCTCGGTTACTACGGGGAGAGCCTGTTCGTCGCCTTCCAGGTGCGGCTGGGTTTGACGACCTACTCCGAGATCGCCGGGCGGCTGGGCAAACCAGAGGAGGCCGCCTGGGCGCTTGCCCAACGCGAAACCCTGGATGCCAGCATCCAGGCCTGCGCCTGGGACGGGGACTGGTTCATCTGGGCGATTGGCGAGGATGGCACGGTTTATGGTACGCGCGAATACGAGGAAGGACAGGTCTACCTGAACACCCAGGTCTGGTCGGTGATCAGCGGCGCAGCCACGCCCGAACAGGCCTCCCGCTGCATGCAGACCGTCCAGGAGCGCCTGGCCACGCCTTATGGGCTGATGCTTTCCGCTCCACCTTTTGTCAAGACGCCGATCGACGTGATGCGCGCTGTGGTCTTTAACCCTGGCATCAAGGAGAATGCCGGCATCTTTAATCACACGCAGGGTTGGGGGGTGATGGCCGAGTGCATGCTGGGAAATGGCGACCGGGCCTACGAGTACTACCGCGCCTCCATGCCGGCTGCCTACAATGACCGCGCCGAAATCCGCCAGATTGAGCCCTATGTGCAGGGACAGACGACGTATTCGATCTATTCGCCCCGTCCCGGCAATGCCCGCACTTCGTGGCTGACCGGCGCGGCGGCCTGGGCCTATTTCAGCGCCACGCAGTACGTCCTGGGGCTACGGCCCGAGATAGATGGCCTGCGCATCGACCCGTGCATCCCCAGCACCTGGAAGGGATTCAAGGCCACGCGCCGTTTCCGCGACCGGACGATCCAGATTGAGGTCAAGAACCCGGACGGTGTCTGTCGCGGCGTCCAGTCTCTGACGCTGAATGGCGAGACGCTGGCCGGCAACCTGGTCCCTGCGAACAGGCTTGGCGATCAGAATCAGGTAAAAGTCGTTTTGGGATAAAAGTAAAACGCGATTATAGAAGGGACGTGGCAATGAGAGCTTTCAAGAAAGCAGTTCTAATCAGTTTGATCGTGTGTTCGTGTGTTGGGTGCGATCAGGTGACAAAAACCGCCGCTCAGTATCACCTGCCATCATCACAACCTGTCTACTTGATGGGAGATGTGTTTCAATTTCAGTACTCGACAAACACAGGGGCTTTCATGGGGCTCGGTGCAAGATTGCCGGACTCGGTACGCTTCTGGTCACTGACTGTTTTTGTGGGTGTTGCACTCATTGGCATGCTAAGATTTGTTTGGGCTTCCCAAGAGGTGAGCCACCCTCTGAGCATACTGGGAGTATCACTGATTATCGGAGGTGGTTTCGGTAATCTCATAGATCGGATGCTCCACAGGGGAGCAGTCGTTGATTTCATGAATATGGGTGTGGGCAATTTGCGGACAGGTATCTTTAATCTTGCAGATGTAGCGATTGTGATTGGTGCAGGAACACTGCTTGCCTGGGGCCTGTTTTTCAGGGGTGCAGGCAAGACAAAGAACGAGTAAGGGTAATTCGGTACGGGAGATGGATATGACAACCCAAAAGGGAAGCAGCAAAAGACAACTCGGAATTCCTTGCAAGTCAGGTGTATCGGTTATGGTTGATTATTTGACTTATCACTACAGAAGGGGCCCAGAACCATTTCAAAGTCTGTCTGCACTACCAGATATGGATGCGGTGCAAAGGATGAAAGACCTGTACGTTGAAGGGTCTGTCATGTGGGAAAGATTCAAGGATCCGCATCAATATCTGCAGGACCGAAGGCAGACCGAACAGTGGCTGCATAAAGAGTTCATCGCCAAGGGTGGTGATCCTCAGGAGCCCTATCCGATATACATGATGCTTGGGAGATCAAAGTGGGCAGATAGAATGGCTGATGCGGCTACACTTGCTATTACCGCGGAAATGCAAGTCCCTCTTTCGATTTTCAGGGAATGTGACGTCAGTTTTACTTATCCGGATAGTATGATCTCCCATTGGTTTGGCAGAGACAAGCCCATTGAGTATTATCAGCCTGATTATCACGGTAAGGTGTTTACTCTGTCCGAGATTCTCTCAATAGTCGAGATTAAGGGGCTACCTGAGGAAGGATGGGAAACCAATACCCCTGACTCCCTGCCCCATTACATTGAAGCTCAAGTATGGAATCGTACACTGCTTTTAGAATACAAGAGACAGCTTGATGGTGACAAGCGAAGCAAACAGGAGCAAGAATGAAACTCGCTGAGATTTCGGAAGCTGGCGTCCGTATCCAAAACCCATTCTCTGAGCAAAAGCTGATGCTAGTGAAATGAAAGTAAGGACCTACATCGACGCAGAGACTTTCCTGAGCAACACGCGAGTAGCACTCGAGTCGAATGAGGCTGCCAACGGCCTGATGCTGGGCGTTTGTGGGCGCATTGTGCGTCATTCAGAACAGGTCAAAGCAACCCCGTGTCTGAAAACGGTTGAGGATGAGGATGGACTAGTACTTGCAGCAATGATGACTCCGCCCCACAAGTTGGTCGTGTACGGTCATCAGGGTGACCTCGATGGCGGAGCGAGGATGCTGGTTAAAGACCTCATCAGTGAAGCCTGGAGGGTCCCTGGGGTGCTGGGGCCAAGCGAGGCCGCAAAGGGGGTTGCGGAGAAGTGGGGAGAGATCGCTGAAAGGGGATATGGCCTTGAACAGCGGCTGAGGGTGCACGAGCTGCGGGAAGTGATAGGCCCGGTGCCAGGGCGTGGGAGGTTGAGACTGGCAACAGAGGCAGATGTCGAGTTGGTGGCCCGGTGGTGGTATGGGTTCTACCTGGAGATCTTTGGGGAGGCGGATCAAGCGGAGGCAGATCGAGGGGCGAGGTTTCGGATCGCGGAAGGAGACATCTACTTGTGGGAAGATGAGCAGCCGGTTTCTGTGGCTATGAAGACCCGGCCGACGAGAAAGGGGATCAGTGTGGGCCTGGTGTATACGCCGCCGGAACTGAGGCGAAGGGGATATGCCACGGCCTGTGTTGGTGAGCTGAGCCGGATGCTTCTTGAGTCAGGCTGGGAGTTCTGCGCGCTGTTCGTGGACCTGGCGAACGCGACAGCCAGTCGGGTTTACCAAAAGATTGGATACAGGCCGGTATGCGACTACGATGAGTACGCATTTCCAACGAACTGCTGAAGAACCATCCCAGGATTGACCCAGATCGTATTGGCGTCTGGGGGATTTGATGGAAGAGTGGCTCGAACAGATGCCGGAGCCAACGGATTGAGGATGATGGCTGTTGCGAAGAATCAAGCCAGCTAAGCCGCGCCGGCACCCGACCTGCTAATCGCGCGGCGAATTCGAAGGTAGCTTTGTCATTGTGAGCTGTCCTGTACAGGGAGTATCGGTGCAAATCCGCAGGCGGGTAAGCTTCATCATTAGATGCCCGGTCGAGAGAAAGCGACTTGCTACTTGCCAAGGTTGTTTTGCTTCACCCTGCGTGTGTGTCAATCGGGCAGGTCGTCCAGGACTTTTTGCATGTTTTGCTTGTACTCCCGGAAGGCAGCCCGGCCCTTGTCAGTGAGACGGATCATCGTATGGGGCTTTTTCCCTTTGAACTCCTTTTCGATTGTCACATAGTCCGCCTCTTCCAGCTTACTCAAATGCGTGGACAGGTTGCCCCACGTCAGCCTGGTCATGTTCTTCAGAAAAACAAAGTCGGCGCTCTCGACCACATAGAGATAGGTCAGCACAGTGAGTCGGGCGGGAGCGTGGATGGTTTGGTCGATATGCACCAGCGAACTTATTCCTGCCTGGTTAACCTGTCGTTCAGCCATAGTATGTCCCCTCTGAGGGTTATTCCTCGGTAGGAATGGGGTAGTCACGCAAAAGATGGATGAACTTGACCAGCCCAACCAGGATGGTGATCCCTGCGGTGATCCCAAAGGTTATCGGGAAACCGTGGTGTGGGACTTTTATATACACGTACAACCACTCGCCGACTAGCGGTGAAAGAGCAATCAGCACGCCGTAGAGGTGCAGGCGGGTGAAATTCAGGAAGTACGCCGCGACACTGAACACGACCAGGATGATCAGCGAGAAACGAGCTATGTGTATCCAGCCCGGCACGGCAGCAAAGCTCAACACTGAGAGGATGCCCAGGATGAGCGCAATAAGGCACACTACGAGCATCACAACATTGAATTTGATCAATCTGGTTTTACGCCACGATCCGAATTCCACCATGCCAACTCGGGGCGTGACCACGTACTTCCTGACCAACCAAATGGCAAGAAAGATCACCGCCCAGAAGGGGAGGAACACTGCCGAGCTCCAAAAGTCTCCCAGACTGCGACTGAGGAAAGGGGCGATAGCGAATTCTAGGATGATACAACCGATGAAGATATCCCACAGGCCATCTTGGAAAGTGGATTTGAAGACTTTTCTTTCTGCCTCTTTTAAGCTGATTCTCTGTGACATGATTCGCCTCCTGTGAAAAAAAGTTCTTGTTCTTGTAGTGTACTTTGTATTCCAAAGTTCTTTGAGTATTGTACTATAGAGTTGGGAGAATGTCAAGTGTTGTAACCTTTCGAACGAAAAGTAGGATACCTTCAGAGAGCAGGAGAAGGAGACTGATGATGGAAACCCATCCTGAGCACATTGCTCCATGTGGACTGTATTGTGGCGTATGTAGGATCTATCATGCGACGCAGGAAGACGATCGCACGTTTCTGCAACGACTCGTGAGCATCTATAAGCGACGTTTCCCGGAAATAGCTGCTGCGACCGCTGATGAGTTGCTATGTGATGGATGTCTGTCGACAAGAAGGTCCGTGTTCTGCCAGGAGTGCTCAATTCGAGAGTGTACGCAACAGAAGGGACTTGAGGGATGTCACGAATGTGCTGGTTTCCCGTGTTCTCTTGTTGACGAGTTTCCACTACCCTTGGGGAAAAAGGTCATTTTGCGGGCGATCCCGTACTGGCGGACCCACGGAACAGAACAATTGATTCTTGCTGAAGAGAAACGATATAGATGTCCTGAATGTGGACAGAAATTGTTTCGAGGAGCCAGGCAGTGTCGTCACTGCAAAGCTCCAGTGGATGTGGATTGACTCGGGAGGATAAGGGAGGCTGCATGGTTATTCCCGTCAAACACACAGCTCGCCTGGTTCTGAGGGGATTCACGCCAGATGACCTTGAGCCCCTGCATACCATCCTGAGTGTTCCTGGAGTCCTTCAGTACTTTCCCAGAACAGATCCCTGGCCGCTCGACAAGGTCCAGAAGTGGATGGATAGCCAACAGAAGCATTGGACCGAGCACGGCTTTGGTTGGTTTGCGCTGGAGCATCAAGACACGAAGCGGCTGATCGGGTGGTGCGGCCTGCAGAACCTTGACGACACGCAGGAGGTTGAAGTTCTCTATCTGCTCGATAAAGCCTACTGGGGAAGCGGGTTGGCGACTGAAGCAGCGAAATGGTGCGTTGAGGATGGGTTTCGGAACCATAATCTAGATCTCATTGTCGGTTTGTCGCACCCTGACAACACAGCGTCTCAGAGAGTTCTTGAGAAAGCAGGGCTCACGTTCAGCAATCAGGCCAGGTATTTTGGCATGGATTGCCTTCGCTATACCATTGATCAGCAGCAGTTTCAAGCGTTCTACTACGAGTGTGATGACTTTGTGTGCGAGCGGCTCAACGAGTGGGCGCAGAAGGACGCCAAGTACAGCGAGGCATTAGAACGTCTACAGAGTATGAGAGCAGGGAGGACTGCGTAGGACCAGCGAGGATCGCGTCCGGTTAATCACCGAGAGGGCTGTCTGCCAGTACCCTGACCTGCCCGGCTACCCGGCCCGCGGCCTGCCCTGAGCGAAGCCGAAGGGGAGGATACGCCGATTCTGGTGTACCATCCAAGCAGTGGAGTGAGTCTTGGCAGAGCAGAGTTCCCAATACGTAATAGAAGAAGTCTCAAGCGTTGATTCCCCGCGCTTGGCGGGAATGAACAACTGGCTGATTGAGATATTTCCAGAGTATGCCCCACCGCGCTTCCAAACACTCCTGACCCGTCTACGTCATCAGAATGGCCGGCACGAATTGCAGATATTCATCGGTCGGATAGGCAGCATAGTTGCAGGTCTGGTGCAAGTGTTCTACCGTGAATGGCAAAATGGACTGGTCGCCGATATCGATTTGCTGGGCGTGTTAGAGCCTTATCGTCGCTCTGGTCTTGGCTCTGCTCTGGTCAAGCAAGCGATACGGGCAACCCAGGAACTGTCTGTCCAATATGGATTACCGGCAATTGGGGTTGTATCTCTGGCTGACCCGAACTATGCCCCCGTCATTCGGTTGCACGAGAAACTGGGTGGGCAAATTCGCACCGATCTTCAATATCCGAGCGGAGATATCATCGTCTGGTATCCCTTGCTGAAGGATACTATCGCTGTTGAAACAAGCGGTCTTGCACGACAACTTCAGCAATTCGGTCACTTGCTGACGTGATCGTAAGGCCAGATGGGAAATGTATCACAGTGTGCGGATTATCCTGGTCCGAATACAGGATCTCTCATCCGCGTAACGACCAGTGCACTCACCACCAAAAGTGCAATTGCCAGTAACAGTGCCGGGGTGAATGATTCATCGCTGCTCTTCATGGCCTCCATGATGTAAACAAAAACAACTGAGGCCTGCCCAAAGAGTTGAATCAACCCACTCGATGTGCCCTCCGGCGTGGGGTGAGTGATTTCGGCGGCGTACTGCATCCCTATCGGGCTGGTACTGATAAGGAAAAACCCCATGCTGAACGCCGAGAGAAGTAATACCCAGTAGGATGTTGCAAACGTCAGCCCGATCAGGCCCGGGACAGCCAGGGTAGTACCAAGCAGAAGATAACGCTGGCGCTTGTGCTGTTTGTCGGAAAACGGGGGGATGATGATTGCTCCCAGAATTCCGCCAACCAGCATCAGGGCGCCGAGCGTCCCGGCATTCGTGGGCGTAAAGCCACGGGGGCGGATGATGTTTTCCACCCAGGTGGTGATGCCGTTGAATATACCCATCCCGATAAACCAAACAAGCAGGTAAAGCCAAAAAGCCTTGACGGTGAACGCATGTTTCAGGCCGTCGAGCACCAAGGCGCGTACTTCCATGCCGGGTGGGCAGGGCGGTGTGGGGGGTTTCTCGCGGGCAAAAACGACAAATAGAAGGGTGGAAACCGCCGCCAACCCACCGTAAATCAACTGCACGGCGGGGATCGGCATCGTCTCGATAAGAATGGGCGTGAGCACCATGCCCAGTGCTGCGCCGACGAGATTCGCGAGGATCACCAACCCCACAGCGGTCGCGCGCTCCTCGATAGCAAACCACTGGGCGGGGACCTTTGTCCAGGCGTTGAGCAGGAAGGGCTGTGCAACGGCTATGCCGATGGTACTCCACAGCACCAACGTGTAGTTTGCGCCTGCCAGCCCGCGCATCACACCAAAGACCCCCATGAGCACGGCCCCAATGCTGACTGTCAGACGGAAGCCGTAGGTATCTATGGCCCATGAGACCGGGATGGAAAGCGGGATAAACGCGATCATAAACGACATCGCCAACAGGCCAATCTGTAGATCAGTCACACCGTAAAACTGTGCAGCCGGGCCAGTAATGGGCGCATACGCAATCCACAACATCTGGATGGTCAGATTGACGAACATGAACACGGCCAGCACTACCCACCGGTAGGCATACAGACGGAAACCTTTGTCGCTCATGGCTTGCTCCTTGTTACTTGTTGATAGGTTCGGACTCCCATCCGAGTACTTTCGTGGGCGGTGATCAGTGCCACTTTGGCGCCCGATGTGCCAAGGCCCACGGCGAGAATGACATCTTCGGTTCGGAATGGCATCCTACACTCCTTCCACGCTGGATAGCACCACATCGAAGCGGTCGAGCGCCTCGTCAATCACGTCGTCGGTGTCGGCTATACTGGTATACATGCGGCTGCCCGCCAGGGTGACGACGCCTTGCGCCATGTACGCGGCGCCCATTTCCTCTATCATGTGCTTGCGCGATTTGATCTCGCGCATGAGCTTGAGCGGATTCTTTAAGTCAAGCTGCATCACGCCCGAGGTCTCCAGGTGCACGATCGAGCCCTGGTTGAAGGCCACGAACGGAAGTTTATAGCAATCGATGATTTCCTGCAAGCCCCTGGTCAGCCGATCCCCGGCCTGCCCGGCGATGACCGGCGCGTTGGACCGTTCCATTTCAAGCAGGGCGTAATAGCCTGCCGCACAGCTCATCGGGTTGGCGGAGAGCGTCCCGCCGACGTAGGCGCGCTCGCCCGTGCCGCCAATGCCGGGCGCAAAGCGTTCCAGAATCTCGCGCCGGCCGCCAACGCCGCCAGCCATCGGGTACCCGCCGGTAATGCACTTGCCAAGGATGGTCAAATCGGGTCGGACGTCGAAATAGCCCTGCGCGCCGCCTAGCCCCAAGCGGAACCCGGTCACGACCTCGTCAAAGATCAACAGCGCGCCGAACTCGTCGCACAACTCGCGCAGCTTTTGATTAAAGTCACGGGGAACGGGGCGCGTCCCGCTTTCGGGCCCTACCGGCTCGACAATGACCGCCGCCGTACCGCCGCGCAGGCGGTTGAGCATCATCCGTCGCCGCAGTTGGCCCAGGTCGTTGGGATGGAACTCTTGTGTGTGACGGCTGGCGCCGCGCGGGATGCCAGTCGCTTCCAAACGCCTGGTGCCGGGAATATGGAGTCCGTAGACCATCTGGTCGCTCCATCCGTGATAGGCCCCGCCGGCCTTGATCACCTTTTTCTTGCCGGTGAACGCCCGCGCCGCACGAATGGCAGCCATCACGGCCTCGGTGCCCGAGCCGAGCATACGGAACATCTCGACGGACGGCATGAAACGGTTGATCAACTGCGCCAGCTTTAACTCGTACTCGTGGAACAGGCCGGTCACCGGCCCTGAGCTCTGCAAAAGCTCGATTACTTTGTCCCGCACCGGCGCGTAATTGCTGCCCAGCACGGTCGGACCACCGGCCTGCAGGAAATCGATATACTGGTTGCCGTCCACATCCCACATGTAGGCCCCATCCACCCTCTCGACTGCCAGCGGAAAGGGGTAGTTGAAGGCCAGGTTATGCTGCACCCCGCCGGGAATGACCTTTTTTGCTTCGTCGGTCAACGCCTTGGATTTGGCGCACCTGGTTTCAAAGTATTCCAAGAACGCCTTCATTCTCTCGCGCCGAATGGGGCGGATCGGCTGGCTGACGAGGTCTCGCAGCCGAGCGTAAATCTCGTCGGTATCGTGCCACTCTGAGATGGCGTATTGCTGAGTTTGGGTTTCAGACATGGCGACCTCCAGATAGTATCAGGTTGATCACGCGTCATTCTGAGGAGCGCAGCGACGAAGAATCTCGCTCCTGTCAAGCAAGCGATTCCTCATTGAACGACGGCGAGATTCCTCGCTACGCTCGGAATGACGAGCTGTTCTTGGCAAACTTTTTTTCGTCCTGGCGCAGTTTCGCGAAGGCGATTTCCCGTATAGCCAGCGGGATGCGGGTCACTTTGCGCCCGGTGCACAGCGCCAGGAGGTACGCCAGGGCGCATTTTTCCAACAGTTCCAGGTTATGCACTGCTCGCTCGGCGCTTGGGCCCAGGACGAGGACACCGTGATTTTGCAGAATGTAGGCATTGTGTCCGTTGCGAAGCCTGGATTTGACGTTGCGCTTGAGAAAGGCCGTTCCCGAGGGTGCGTACGAGATGATGTCCACAGATCGGCCCAAGAAGCGCACTTGCTCGTCAAAGAGCGGCGGGATGGGCGCGTCGATGAGCGCCAAGGTGCTGGCATAAACCTGGTGGGAGTGGATCACGGCGTTCGCGTCTGCCCGAGTCTGGTATACCGCCGCGTGCATGCCGCTCTCGATGGAGGGTTTCATGGTTCCTTCCAGGACGTTCATCTTCCAATCCAGCACGCACACGTCATCGGGCGACATCTGGGTGTAATCATAGTTTGAGGGGGTGATGGCAAAGGCCTGGTGTCCTTCCGCCCGCACCGACAGGTTTCCAGCCGTGCCTTTGAAATAGTCTTTTTCGATCAGCAGCCGGGCCGTGTCCACTACTCGCCGCTTGAATGTGTCAAACTGTCCCACATGATCCTCCCATTGTTCGCCAGAGGTTGCTGGATCCATAACTTGACACTGTAAAGATTATACGCTACAATCTTTACAGTGTCAAGTTCAGACTTGGAGAGGCTGCTGTGTCCAGAAAAAACTCGTATCATCACGGCGATCTCAAAAACGCTTTGATCCAGGCCGGAATCGAGATTCTTTCCAGGGAGGGCGTGAATGGACTGAGCCTGCGCAAAGTCGCACGAAAGGCAGGGGTCAGCCACGCAGCCCCCTATGCCCACTTCACAGACAAACAAGCACTGGTCGCTGCCATTTCCACCGCAGGGTATGAGAAGCTTTACGACAAAGTGTACGACGCCGTCCAGCGTCATCAGGGGGACCCGTTGCGGCAGTTTGTCGAAGCGGCGTGGGCTTACGTCGAGTTTGCACTCACCGACCCCGACCATTTCAAAATCACCCTCTCCGGCGTGGTCGAGAAAGAAAAGGACTATCCCGCCTTTGTTGAAATCTCTCACAAGAGCTTTGGACTGGTCGTAGAACTCGTCGAGGCAGGACAGAGAGCGGGTATCCTGAACGAGGGACCGCCTGATCTCGTGGCTGTCAGTGTGTGGGGGCTGGTGCATGGGTTCGTCTCGCTCATCCTGGAAGACCAGATTTCACACACGCTGCTTGAGCATTACTCGCTCAAAGAGATGCTGATCTTGGCGTTGAATCAGATCACCGCCGTCGACATCGATCCGCAAGCATTTGCCTGAGTTGAATGAGGCGGATGGGCCTCCTGCTCTTCATTCCGCTCATTATCTATCAAAACCTGGTTCTGCCAACATTCATCTTGCCTTCCGCGCAGGCGATGGGGTTGTGGGGGCATGCGGTGATCGAAGAGTCCTTTACCTGGCGGGACAGATCTGGGTCTGTCTGGGACGAGCGGCTCAGCTCACGCGCCCGTTAGCCTGCTGCCCACCGGAACAGATTCGGTGTATAATAGCGGTACAGCTTGATAATACCGCGTTTTTGCTCCAGGGAGATGAGAATGGATCAACAACTCTCACTATTCACGAACACAGACGTTCGAAAAAAGACACCCCGAAAGTCTCCAAGGCGGACTCGTGAACAGGTCAAGAGACTAGACCTTGACCAGGAGACTAGAGGGAGCATACTTCCTCTATGCAGGCTTGCTTACGGAGAAATCTGGGAAGATTCTGTTAGCGGGCATAGAGTAGGAGTACTCGATGCTACAAAGCTTGATGACGCTAAAAGCATAATGAGAGGTGAAAAATCACCTCTAATGATAAACGATCCACCTTACAATGTTAAGGTTGGGAACGCAAACACACGGAATTTATCAAAGACCAGCCTAGAGACTTATTTGGATTTCTCAAAGAGGTGGGTAAGCAATACAATAGCAGTGCTGGCACCCGATGCTCACTTCTACGTCTGGATGGGGACCGACTACAGAGATGATTTTCAGCCTTTACCAGACTTTATGATAGTGATGCGTGATTTTGAACAACTGAGACCCCGAAACCTCATCACTATGAGGAACCAAAGAGGTTATGGAACTCAGAAGAACTGGATGTGGGTGAGACAGGAACTATTGTACTATGTGCAAGGAGAACCAAACTTCTCTGTTGTATACACGGACATTCCCAAGGTCGTGAAAGGATACTACAAGAAGGTAAATGGCAAACTAACAGAGAACCTTGAAAGAAGCAAGTCAGACACAATACGGCCAGGTAATGTCTGGTTTGACATTCAGCAGGTTTTCTACCGAATGGAGGAGAACGTTTCCGGATGTTATGCTCAAAAGCCTATCAAGGCAATAGAAAGGATTATTGAGTCTGGTAGCATAGCGGGTGATTTGGTTGTTGATTTCTTTGCCCATTCGGGCACAACGCTGATGGCAGGGGAAAGACTAGGGCGAAGGGTATACACCTTTGACATTGATCCGGTCTTTGCAGAAATAACGATTCGAAGATTGGAAAATTATCGAAGAACTGGAAAGACAGGTTGGCAATGGCACTCTCCATTTCCAGAGATAGGTGAAGGATAGATTGAGAGCGGGCAACGATGGACCTTCAAAAACTAGGACAATATCTAAATCAGCTCAGTTCCTCTCTCGCACCAGAAGAACGTGGCGTTTTGGAAGCTCGCCTTCAAGGACTGGTATCCGTTTTTCCCTTCAGCGAGTATGAGTTTATTCTGATGTTTCTCAGAGATAGAGACGTAATATCCTTCAAGGACTATGAGAAACTGCGCGATAACTATGTTTCCGCTAACCGATACCTAGACCTGTTCAGTTTGGCTCCACGAGTCTTTGGTCAAGTCTGGGGCGAGAAGCACATTATGGACTTGGATCCCAGATTCCGGAAACCAGACCAGTCGCTTGATCCAGAATATGATGGGGAGTATGATCTCTGGATTGAGGGAGTAAAGGTCGAAGTCAAATCCTCGCGGGCGACACACACCAAGAAACAAGGCAGCCTTGTCTCCAAAGCGTTAAGATATGGAAGCGATGATCCGTTCTGGATGAATTTCCAGCAGTTGAAGCTTGATGTCTGCGACACCTTCATACTCACAGGCGTATGGGTTGACCAAATAGCCTACTGGGTTATGTCAAACGAGGATGTCAAGACGAGCAAGTATTTGAGCCATCAGCATAGAGGGGGTATTGAGTACCAAATCGGAGTAACCGATAAGAACCTCCACGAATTTGAGCGCTTTCAGGTTGCTCCTGACCAGTTAGCAGATGCCGTATTGTCATTAGCATCAAAGAAATGATGCAGCAGGCCAACCACTCGCCGGAGCCGACTCATGCCTTCGGCGCTTTGTTGTATCGACAGTCCGTTTCAGCAATGATTGTCATTGGTACGGCAGGTTCTGCAAACCCTGGTGCGGGCGGCTGAAGCGCAAACCGTTGGACCGCCCTATCAAGATGAAAGGGAACGACGATGAATATCAGTCTGACAGGTAAAACTGCGCTGGTTACTGGAGGCAACACCGGCATCGGCCGGGCAATCGCTCTGGCTCTGGCGCAAGCAGGCGCAGACGTGATGCTGACGTACTTTTCCAACCCTGGCGAGCAGACGGTCACTGCGATCCGCGCGCTCGGCCGCAAGTCGCTGGCATTGCGGATGGACGCGACCGACAGCGGGGAGGTCAACCGGGTTGTGCCGGAGCTGGCCAGGGCGCTGGACGGCCACATCGACATCCTGATCAACAACGCCGGGCACCTGGTAGGTCGCGTGCCTGTGGCCGAGATGAGCGACGAGCACTGGCACAGGGTGATCAACGTGAACTTGAGCAGCGCCTTTTACTGTACCAGGGCGGCGCTGCCCTATATGTATACCGGCTGGGGCCGCATCGTGAACATGTCCTCGCTGGCGGCGCGCAACGGTGGAGGTCCTGGCGCAGTAGCCTATGGGGCAGCCAAGGCGGGCCTGCTCGGCCTCACCCGTGGCCTTGCGAAGGAACTGCCCCCCCGGGGCATCACGGTCAACGCGGTGGCCCCGGGCCTGATCCTTGAAACGCCGTTTCACGACACCTTTAACACCGAGGAGGGCAGGCAGGCAGCCATTGCCACCATTCCCCTCAGGCGCGGCGGCGTGCCCGACGACGTCGCCGGGACAGTGCTGTTCCTCGTCTCGGACCTCGCTGGCTTTATCACCGGCGAGGTCACCGAGATCAACGGCGGGGCCTGGTTCAAATAGCATTGCACTAAAAGGAGTGAAGCATTGAGAATAGTTGTTCCCGCTATCGGTTCCCGAGGCGACGTGCAACCCTACGTCGCTCTGTGCCAGGGGCTGCAACGCGCCGGCCACCAGGCCATCCTGGCAGCCAATCCCACGATGTGCGGTTTGGTGACTAGCTACGAGGTAGAGTGCGCGCCGGTCGGCCCGCCGGTGGACATGGGGCTGGAAGGTGCCAGGATCTGGACAAGGGCCGGGAAGAACTGGTGGCTGGGGTTTATGCGCATCATGCAGCTCGGGTTTAGACTCGTCAAGGAAGCCTATCCAGACATCCTGAAGCTGTGCCGGGACGCAGACGTGGTGGTGACAACTGACGCCGCCGCTGGGGCGGCGGAGGCTGTCAAGCTCGGCCTGCCGTGGGTGAGCGTGACGCTGCAGCCCGACCGCATTCCTGTGCCAGACCCATCACCGTCTCTGGTCTCGCGCATCGTATGGCCCATCCTTGGGGCGCTGATGATGGCCCCGCTGAACCGCTTCCGCAGAGGCGTGGGCGTGCCGCCAGTGGAGGGAATGAGCGGCGTGTTGTCGGAGCGGCTGACGCTGGTGCCGATCAGCCCGCACGTGTCGCCACCCGATCCAAGATGGGAGCCGCACAACCACGTCACCGGCTACTGGATCGCCCAACAGCCAGAGGTGTGGACCCCGCCGCAGGATATACAGGCATTTTTAGAAGCAGGCGACCGGCCCATAGCTGTCAGCCTCGGCGCGATGAGCCTAGCGGGGGAGCAGACGCGCGAAGCGGCCGGCCTGACCCTCGAGGCGATACAGCAGGCGGGCGTGCGCGCCATCGTGCAAGGATGGCACGAGATCCTGGCCGACGCCGACCTGCCGGAGACCGTTTATCATGCCGGGCCGATGCCCCACACCTGGCTCTTCGACCAGGTGCGCGCCGTGGTCCACCACGGTGGCTTTGGTACCACCGGCTCGGCGTTGCGCGCGGGCGTACCGGCCATCGTCGTGCCGCACATCATCGACCAGCACCTGTGGGCAAAGCGCGTCCACGAGTTGGGCGCCGGCCCGGAGCCTGTTCCCCGCGCCAAGCTCACGACGGAGCGCCTGGTGGAGGCCATCACCCAGGCGGTGGGCGACGACCAGATGCGCGAAAAGGCCGCCGAGCTAGGCCGGCAGATCCGCGAGGAACCGGACGGCGTGACCGTCGCAGTGCGGCTCATCGAGGAAGCCGCGTGTACGTAGCACCGCCGGGCGGGCGAGTTCCACCGATAGGCACGGCGCACAAGATGCTCCGAGGGCGAGAACAGTGTGAAGAACCTGAGAACATACGGAAAGGCGCCCTTTGACGTAGCCGTCGTTCACGGCGGTCCAGGTGCAGGCGGAGAGATGGCTCCGGTAGCGCGTGAACTCGCATCCGGCTGGGATGTATTGGAACCGATTCAGACAGCGACATCGCTCCAAGGACAGGTCGAGGAGTTGAGAACGGTTCTGGAAAACCACAGAGACCTCCCCGTCACCTTGATTGGCTTTTCCTGGGGGGGCTGGCTCAGTTTTATCGTTGCGGCTCATTATCCCGCAATCATCAAGAAGTTGATCCTCGTCGGAAGTGGCCCCTATGAAGAAAAGTACGTCGCGACACTTCAGGAGACCAGGCTAAACCGTCTCAGCGAGGAAGAGAGAACAGAGTTTGAATCCGTCGTCAGGGCTTTGAGTGATCCCACGACCAAAGGTAAAGACACGTTACTTGAACGGCTGGGAGCGTTGGCCGCAAAAACCGACGAGTACGATCCAATCACGGACGAATCCGATGAATCCGACCGGGTCAGCAGCCAGGGCGGTATTTTTCAAAGCGTGTGGAAGGATGCCGCTGAACTGAGAAGGAGCGGGGAGCTTTTGGAACTCGGGAAACAGATCAAATGTCCGGTGGTTGCGATCCACGGTGACTATGATCCCCATCCGGCTGCAGGGGTTCAAGAGCCCCTGTCGGCCGTTCTAGAGAGCTTTCGATTCATCCTGCTCAAGAACTGCGGGCACATGCCCTGGGTCGAGCGACAGGCGAGGGACAGGTTTTACGGAATCCTGAAAGAAGAACTGCGTTAGACGGTGTATCGAAAACCAATGAAAGGTTGTGCTGCTGCTATTGGGTGATCGCCTCCTGTATTCGGCGGTGACGTAGAGTAGAAACAAGGAGCTGGCACGATGTACGAGTACAGATTCGAGATACCGTGATAATGACCACGCAATTGTGTTCGCGCAAGCAAAGAGCCAAAAAAAGAGAGCGTTCATTTTTGCCGACTCTCTAACCATCGCTGACCCTCTTCGTAACTGATACGCCATACCCGACTGAACTTTTCACCTTGCAGAGTGCCCTGCGAGAGCAAATAGCGGATGTACGTAGCAGTTACGCCCGCTGCACGCGCTAACGTGATTGTGTCCCAATCCTGCCCAACCGCATGGGTTGCTTCCATTGGTTGCTTCTCCTCAGCGCCCATAATCACCTCTATTATATGCGTAAACACAAGTTTGTCAAGTGGTACTTCGGTACTAATTTCAGTCAAGCGCCATTAGCGGGTTTTGCTAGTTCGCGCTCCAGGAACGATTCTCTGCTGGACTGACCAAACTGTGGTAGAATATACGTCAATCCACTAAAAGCCTCTGCTACTCCTACACAACCACCATATATGGTGGTAGTTCACCCTCTGCATACCCCTACAGGTGCTGGTTGCCATTCTCTGCGCGCCAGTTCCGCCGCCCAGCCTCGCCCCCGCCGACTCACCAGCGCCCGCCCCACGCGCATGAGGGCGTCAGCGTTTCAGCACTTCCGTAAACGCCTGCATCACGGCCTGACTAATCATCGCCGAAAGCCTACCCTCGTAGCCGGCCAGTAGCCCCGATACCGCCCCCGACACCTCATGGTGCACCGTACCAGAGTGACGATTGTCAACGGATGCGGATTGAGGATAAAGCGACTGCAAGGGTTGCGCAATCACAAGCTCCGGTATACCGCCCTCACCAAAAGTCGCCGTCGTCGGTCCCTGGGTCACAAATGCGCCGCCCTCTTGAAAACCGCCAATGATGCCGCGCTCACCCGTTCGCGGTAAGCCGCCCCAGTTGCCGCCCATCGTTTCCCAGATTCTGCGCATGTTCTCAAGGTGCCCAGCATAGAGCGCTTCTTGGCTTGCATACGCCATCATTGCCTCAAGGTATTCGTCGCCGAATTCCTGGCGCATCCTCTCAATAGTCCGCCGATTGTGCCGTTCCAGGTCCTCGAGCTGGCGCTTAAGGCTACGGTCAAGCTCATCCTCTTGTTCCTGTCGGCTTGTGTCCAGTGCCGCTAGTTGCTCTTGGTATGCCTGTTGTGCCTGCTGGCGTTGCGTTTCCAGGTTGCGCCGTTGCAAATCCTGCTGGCGTGCGTAGTCCGTGCTGGCGTCTGATTGCTGCTTGTCCCGGTCCCGTTTTGCTTCGCCGAGTTCAGTGTCACGGGTTCGCTGTGCGTTCACCAGTGCCAGTGCATCACGCCGCCTGATTGCATCTTGTGCGCTCACCTGGTAACGCTGTTGAATCTGGCGCAACCGCTCCTGATAGGTTTCCTCAATTTCGGCCATCCGCTGAGCATGATCATAGCGTGCTTGCTCTGTCTGTTCTGCGCCTTGTGCCTCGATTTGCGCCATCCGTTGTGCTATCTGTGTCGCTGCCTGTTCGCGCTGCGCTGTCTGTTCCCGGTCAATGTCAGCAATCGCGCGTGCCCGATCAATGGCCATGTCAATGAGTTGTTCATTGTAATCCCGCTCCATTGACAAAACGCGCTGCGCAACACTGGCCCTGTCGTCGGCCATCTGCTGTTCCAGTTCGGCCAGCTTCTCTAATTGCTCTTTTGTCGCTCCCACCTTCTCGGCGTAATCGAAAAACTCCTTTCGCTGTGTTTTCGCCGCTTCTGTTGCCTTGGCGTTTGCCCATTGCGCCTCAGTGAGTGAGGTAAGCGCAATCTCGCCCTCTTCTAATTCAGCGTTAATCAAGGCAATAGATTGCGCATACTCTGTATAGCTCGCTGCCTGAGTTGCCAACGTCTTGTTGAGCGTTTCCACGTTGGCGTTCATGACCTTCTCTTTGTTGATGAAAATGTCAGCAATCAGGCCGCCTTGCTCGTGTGCCTCTGCAACCCGCTTCTGTGCTTTGGTGTACTCTTGCGCGATCTCCGTTGCGCTTTTGCCAGCGCTCACTTGCTCCTGTAGCATCTTTGTCCAGGTATCAGAAGTTTCTACCGCTCGCTCCTGGATCTCCTGATGCAGTTCATACGCCTTGTATGCCGCCATCGTCGCCGCTGTCAGCGCCAGAAGCACAGGAACAGCCGCCGCTGCCGTGCCTGCTAGGCCAGTACTGGCAACCTCGGCCGCTGACGCGCCTTTAGCCATCGCCACTAGGCCAGTACCTACGCCTTTGGTAGCGCCTGTCAGCACGCCAAGCGCCTTCATTGTTGCAATAACGCGCGGTGTCAGAAGCAAGAATGAGCCGCCGACCGTCGTCACCACAGTGCCAATACCCAGCCAGTTTGCTATTTGCTTTTGTTGCTCCGGGTCAAGCTCATTGAAAGCCTCGAGCAGGTCTGTAACCTTCCCAACCGCTTCACCCATCAGCGGCAGATAAGCCTCTCCCAAAGCGTTTTTGGCTTCTTCAAGGTGACGGTTGAGCGAGCGCAGTTGTTTGCCCGCGCTGTCCATTGCCGCATCGTAAGCGCCTGCGATAGACTGACCTTCGCCAAGCACAGCGTTGAGCATCGCCTGCGCTTGCTGTGCGTTGTTTAGTTCATTGGCCACGAGGCCGTTAGCATCCGCGAACGCCTCGAACGCATCAGTGGCTTGCACTGTAATGCCATAGGTGCGCAAAACACGAGGGTTGTAGGTGAGAATACCATGCAAGAGGCCGTCAAGCGCCTCTGACGAATCCTGCATGCTGATGACAGCTGCATCTTGAGCCACGCGCGCCAAGTCAGAGGCTTGCACCATGTCCAGTTCATAGCGCGCGAATTGGCCGACTAACTTGGTTGCAACCTGGGTAGTAATGCCACGCTCTTTGACCGCTTTCACGGTGCCGTCAATTGCCGTCGTGGTCAGTTGGGAAGCACGCGCCAAGTCGCCCTCTGCAAATGCTGCCTGTTGTGCGTTTTCGGCCAGCACGTCAAGAACTAGACCAAGCTCCTCGGTTCGTGCCGCTGTCAAAGCCGATGCACGGATAAAAGCCACACCAGCCGCACCCAGGCCGGCCAGCGCCACGCCGACCGGTTGCAGGGAGTGCAATAACTGCTCTGTCTCTGACTCCATCTGTTTGGTGCCAGACAGATAAGCCCGCACCCCGGCCTGGAAACTGGTCATCTCTAAAACAGCTTTTAGCCCTATCTTTTCCATTGCTCTTTTTCCTTTATCCCATCTCAAAGACAGCAGCCCCGACATTATCTAACCTGTAACCAAAGTTAGCGGCTGGCGTTGCATCACAGCCAGTTCCAGCCCAGCCGTTTGCGCCCAGAACTGCCATTAAGTCACCGGTTTTGTTGAGTAAGCCATCCGTCGGACTGTGCCAGTATACCACGCTCTTATTGGGTTGCGCCATGCCAGGCGTGATTTTGTTTTTGCGCACGATGATTAGGCCGTCATTGTTCTTGCGCTTCCAAACTCTGACGTAACCGATTGCGCCAGCGCTGCCAGCCACCGATTCGCCGAACAAGTCAGGAGAGCGATATAGAGTAGCACCATTGCGTTTTAGTGCATTTGCATGGGTGCCGTATGTGCCCGCATCCAGGCCCTTGCACCAGTAGAGGTGATGCCCGCTGACAATTGGCACATAGCTATAGTTTTCGGTACAGCCTATGTCAACCACAGTGCTAATACCCATGTTGTCAGTCCGAAGTATGCCGCGTTTTCCTGCTGGTCCGCTCTCGGTCAGACCATAGTAAACTCCCGCGTATTGGGTTGCCGTCCTATCGCCTCCGTAGTTGCTACCTATTCCCACGCCGTCGTTAAGCGTGGGAAACATAGGATACCAGTCGTCAGGATCACCGGCGCAGACTGGTTGTTGCGAAAAGATACTGCCAGGCAACAGCCGCGGACCACCGCTTACCTTCCCAATCTGGTGACAGGCAACCCAGTCAAATTGAGTAAGCCATCGCTGCCAACCTACGACCCAGTCACCAACGTGGGGCCCCGGCCCACACTGAGTACATCCGCAACATTGCGGGCCGTATACTGAATTATCCCTGCTCCACGCCAGCCCGTTGTTTTCCATCATATAGAATGCCGAACAGCATGGCGTCGCAGGCCATCCAGCTTGCTGTTTTGCCTCACCGCACAGTGCTTTGCCACCCCCAATAGACATAATACTCCGCACTTGGCCCCACGTGTCTGCGATCAGACACAATGGCACAGCCACCAAACTACGCGCTTCCATTGATTCTTGAGAAGCACAAAAGCGCCACGTGCCGCCGCCCGCGAGGTTAGGGTTGTACCAAACGCCCACATTGGCGTCGGTGTCGTTGCGGACTATATTGTGCCTACACGTCACCGCCCACGCGCCCGCACCATTGCCGCTGTCTGCCTCGACCGATGCAATGTAAGCATAGTTCGTGTCGATACCTACGGTGCGGATTGCGCCAGTCACGTCAAACCAGTTCGGTGTGGCTGGTGGCACAGCGTCAAAGTTTGTCGTGTAAAGCACGTGTGTTCTACAGTATAAGAACACAGTGCCGGGCATTGCCGGTAACGGTAGCTCTGGTGGAGGTGGCGGTGGTGGTGACGGTGGTGGAGGTGGCGGTGGTGACGGGATCGGTGGCACATCGCCGTCAGTCGAGACTGTTTCGTCGGTCATCGCTTCCGTTTCTATGTCTGCCAGGATGGCGCCCTCACGGAAGTCAAACGAAACGCGCCTCGGTACGAGGTACTTCGTAATCCAGGTTATGCCGCGCTCTGTGTCACCTGGTGCTATGCTCATTGTCACGTACTGGTGTGGACAAATGTCAATCATCCGGTTGCCGCTTGAAAGCGGTATGTCCACGTTCGGGTATTCGTTATTTTCGTGGGACATGATCAGGCCAGCGAGTGAATTGGCCTGGTTTTGGTCAGTCAGCGCCAACCGTTCGGCTTTGACAACCCGACCATAGCAGTTGAACACGTGCCCGCGCGCCAGTGAAAAGATTGCGATTGCTACACCGTCATCGTAGGCCACGCCCGACAAGTCAACTTGGCTTGTCGGTTTCACGGTCTGCCGCTGTATGTCTACCTGTTCGCGCCAATCGCGCGCCTCAATGTCCATCACCACAGGAATGCCGCCACGATCAGTAACCGGTATAAGTTGACTGTCAATCTCTATGTAAAGCCGTCCGTACCGATCGCAGGCCGGATGCGCTAGAATAGTATTCTCTGAAACTTGCGTAAGCTGCTCCCACAGCGAGCCTAGAGGAGCATCGAATACCGCGATTTGCCTATCATCACCGGTCAAGTACACATCCATTAGCCGGGTGACGGTAGTCCGCCAGTGCAAAAAATGCCACAATCCACGATCAACGGTCAAATCCTCAAACTCTGTCCAGTCGGTAGGATCGCCGTCGTAATCCTCTATGCCAGACGGGAAACCGGTCATCTGGCCCAGCCAATATTGAGGCCCCTCGACCTCAAAACCAACGGTTCCGTGTGTGGGATTTCTGGTGATGCTTTCACCGTCAATCCAACCAACCGCTATGACGTTCTCTCTATCATCAATTGGCCCGATGCTACCCTCTGCACCATCATACCAATCCCTGGCAAACAGCACGCAAAGCGCCCGGTCTCTGACTTCTGTCAAATCCGCCTGCTCGTACATCGTGACTGAGAATGACCAGCCGCCGCCAGACCAATCGCCGCTACAATTGTCCAGCGTGAACCGGGTTACTGGCATGTTGGCAGTGTCAAAGACAAAGACAAATCTGTGGCCCGTGAAGACTGCTGTATTGCCACCGCCATAATCCGCCGTCACCTCACAGGATGCCCGGTAGGTGCCTGGTGCGTCAAATGTGATGGTTGGCGTTGCAGTGTTGCCGCCTACGATTGCCAGCGCACCGTCACAGGTCCAATCAAACGCGTAGCCCGCCCCTGGCACAATCGGACTCCAGCTATCGCCCGCGTCAAAATCTACGTCCACAGTACCGAGGGGAGGACACCACACACAGGCAGGCGGCCCAAGCACTGGGACCGGATCAGGGTAAAGGTGTTGATCAGTGTGGGCCACATCGTAATCCATATAAATTGTGCCATCGTCGGCTATGCGCATGTGCTTCGGCCACGGTGCGAACTCATTGACCACGGTAATAAAGTCGTTGTCTACCACGTCAAGCTCAGACGTCTCACCGATTTGCATTGTACCGGCCACGCCGCCGCCAGCACCGTCAACCCGCAACCGTGCCATGCCGTGGTCAAACTCGCCCGCTGCACTGCCAAAGTAGACGGTCATGTCTTGCAAGCAAGTGGCCCACGCCGCACCGCTTCCGCCATTGAAGTCGAGTTCTGCCAGTCGGTCAAGGTCAATTCCAGTCGGTTCATTGACGCGCGCCGTCCACACCACAGCAGGTGTCAAAATTGCAAGATGCAATTCACTGCGTGCCGGTGGCATTCTGGTGCGCAGGTCTGCTAGTTCTGGTGGCGTGATTTGTCTAGCCATTGTCAAATCCTCCCTAAAAGTCAAAGCCCGCTTGTTGCATCGGGTCCAGCCTGTCAATCCATTCTCTCACCCGATCCCGATCTAGGCCCACCGCCTCGACCAGGTCCACACCATCGCCGACCAACCACGCCCGCGCAGGATGGGCAAGCGCCGGTTTCCTACTCTTGGCGTCGCGCGCTGCCTGTACCACGATTGCCGCCGCTAGCCGCCGATGGCCGTATGTTTCTGGGTCCATTGCTCAAGCTCCGCTGGCAGTGGAGAGGCCGCACGCCAGGAGGTAACCCCGCGCTGCTGGGTCTCCACTGCCACCACAACCCACCGCGCGCCCAGCGCCCGCCACGATGGGCAATACCCGAAAGTGCCACCTAACGGGCGAAAGCACGCGCGCCACGATTGGGAGCATACACCACCACACGCCCGCCCTGCTGGATCAATTGCGCTAGTCTATATGCCAGACTGCTAGGCGGTAACACCTCAGGGAAACAGGCCAGCGCAGGATCACGGCCGCCTGCCCGGTCCCATTCTGTCGAAAAGTCGCCCACGTCCTGCAGGGCAAGCGGTACGCCTTTTTCGGTATCCTGTGGCCCCGATGGGCGCTGCCAGGGTTCACGTACCTCGTGCGCTTGCGCTGCCACCGCTGCCAACCGCCGACCAGCGCCATAGATGGTGTTTTGTGTAGCCGGTAGTTCCTCGACCAGCGCAGCCGCTTCTTTGACCAGTGCCTCGAAGCGCGCCCGCCATGCCATCACGTCAGACTTGACTGCTTCCAGTTGCCGCCGGGTATCAACCCGCACTGCCTCTAGCCGCTGATTGGCGTCAGTTTCCGCTTGCTGCTGCCTCTGCTCTGTCAATAGGCCATCAAGCTCGCTCGCCGTCGCCACCAACCTGTTATGCTCGGCCAGCGCCGTTTGCGCCGCTTGTGCTGCCTCGATTTGCTTCTCCAGGTCTACCGGCCCGCTTGCCTCAACCACTGTTGCTTGTGCTTTCCGATCTTGTATGCCCATCACGTTGCCCCCTTCAGCACGTTTTGCCGGTCAAAAACCGCACTGACCGGATCTGTTACCACCCGCTCGACCACTGGCCGCTGTGGTACAGCTTGGCCCGGGTAGAGCGGCAAGAACCGCAATCCAGGCGGAACCGAGATTCCACACAGTTTTGCCACCAGTTCTGGTGATAACCTCACGATTATACGCTGTTTCATTTGAGAACCTCCATATCTCTCGATTTTTGCAGGAAAAGTGCGTAGAGTTCCAGGGGAACGATTTACACAATTTCCGCAATTTTAGGAGGGGGTTACAGTTGGGCCACAATCGCGGCTCAAGGTCCAACTGGAAACCCCCACGATCATGCCTCGCTCCCCCAAGTGTAGGATACAACCCGTTGTCTCAATGGACGCGGATCACGTTCGCGCTCATCTGAGTGTACAAAGTAAATATTCTCGTTGTCAACGAATGCGCCCCATGATGAATCAGGCTCAGTAGTACCAGACCACCAGCCCGTCCAGCCGCTACCGCCCATCTGTTGCAACGCGCCGAAATGGGCCATACTCAGCGCCACGACCAGGTCATCACCAGGCCGCTTCTCAAGCCGCCAGCCTCTAGGCGTCTCTTTGGCCGCTGCCTTGCGGATCGCCTCACGCAACTGTGGACTCGGAAACGTTGCCAATGTGCCGGCCACGATGCCGTCAAAAAGCGCCTGGTCCGCTTCAGTCCGCTTTGACGTCTGTGGAAATTCGGCCACGGGTACGCCCGCCTTGTCCAGCCGGTTCATAATCACCGCCATTTGCCAGGGATCGCAGTGTACCGCCTTGACGTTATGCTCTTTGTGTAGCCGTAGAATCTCCGCCCCTAAAATCCCATCCAGGTCCACACCGCCGGCCAGTTTTGACAGTTCACGAGGCCGCCATTCCCGCACGTAGGCCAGTTCAACGCGCCGCCTCTGCTCTTGCCAGGTGCAACCCACGAGGCCAATGTGATCGCGCTTCGTGCCCGCGTCAGCGCCCAACACAATAGGCCGTTGATCACCAGGAGCAAGCGGCAAACAGTCCACGTTTATGGTTGCGTCCCACAGGAGCAGCGGTACAAAAGCAGATTCGCCGGTTGCCCGCTGGTTTAGGTGCAGCCGCGCGTATGTCCCGGCCCGCAACGTCTGCCCCTGCTCCTGGTAATACGCTTCTCGCTCTTCAGCCGTGCCTCGGAAACATCGCTTCTGCGCTTCTTCGCCCTCACAGTGAAACAACAACAAGCCTCCCTCGCGGTAGACAGGCCAATCATCGCTTACTCGCTCACCAGATAGCCCCCGATCTACGAGGCCATGCCACAGCGCCGACTCGTGCTCAAATCCCGCGTAGGAATCCGCAACCCGCAACGCTGGCAGTCCGTACCATCGCCCTGGTGGAGGTGTCAATTCCTCCCACGCCCTCACCGCCGACTCATAGAGAATGCCCCACGCCTCAGTGTGGCTCACAGTTTGGTGGTTGCTCCCCGACCGCCCAGCCGCGTCTTGCTCGATTGCCTCAAGCGTGCTGCCCGTTGGCTCAAATGTCAGTGCCGATCTCGTTACTTTGGTATGCTTGCTCAAGATGGGGTGACGTTCGGCCATCCGCGCCACCATCCGAAACTGACGCGCCTCGGCCTGGTCTAGGTCATTGGCCGCACAGAGGTGTTCACCGGGAAGCGCCAGCCAGCGCCAGGCCGTCAGGATCGCGTCAAGCGTTGTCTTGCCCGTTTTCTTGACGTTGGAAATTGCGAACGTGGTAACGTCTGCCCTGTGTTCCCACCAGGCCGTGAGCGCGGCGCGCTGCCAATCCTCCAGGCGGATGGACTCACCGTCGGGCATAATCCAGCCATACCGATGTTCAGCCCATCGCACCGGTCCCAGGTCGCGCCATTGTTCAATCAGTTTCGTTACGTCCATCTTGCGCCTCACGTGCTGCCTGGATCGCGTCAATTATGATACCGCTTCCCTGTGCCCCTTCCTCTGTCCTGTGTTCTGTCAGCAGATTTGTCATTTGCTTGACCAGGCCCCGGATTTCCTTTGACGCCCGATAGAGGCCGTCAATGTCGTTCGCATCGTAGCAATAGCGCGCCCGATCTCCAAACAGCTCCGCCAGCGTGTCCAGTTCGGCCAGACGGTCAATCAGCCAACCCAAGCGCCCAGCGCGGGCAAACTCCTGTAGCTTTTCCGCCTTGAGTTCCAGCACATCGCGGCGCTGCTCCTGTCCCTGCTCCATCCGCTTTTGCATACCAAACGCGCCATGTTTCATCGCCGCCGCGTTGCCCTTTTGGAAACTTGCCACGTGTGTTTGGCCTTTTGTTCGACTCATTTGTTTGCCCTCAGAAGCGCCAGCAAATCACGCCATAACAAAGCGCGCGCTCGCTCCCAATGCGCCGGGATAGTGCCCAAGATGCACCTTGACCTTTCAGCCATCCGTTCAAGAAACTGCAAATCATCCCACGTCTTTAGACGTCTCTCTCTGATTGCTTGCTTGTCGTCGCTCATCGCCTCACCTTATAATAACGAGACAAATCATAAACTATTTACACGCTGACCGGTAACGTATATCTGTCTTTATGTCACCCGTTGAATTTTTGTTGACTTTTCCAGTTCTGGAAAAACCAACCAAAAATCCCCTCATCGGTAGCAATCGCTCGCTTGCCTAGATGCGCCCACCGTGTGGGTAAACCTCTAGGCCAATTGTTTCATCGTGCAACAATTGGGATGCGCCCCACCCGCTCGTGGGCGAAACCCTTCCAAACATCGTTGCCACCACATTGTCAAAACGTAAACGTTTCGGCAAGATGTAGCACACATTGGATTGCGAGACGCGCGCTTGTTTTGAATTGCCAAGATGCCAAGATGGGCACACGTTTACTACGCCTCTCCCGCCATGACCGCCTGGACCTCTGGCGAATCAATGGTAAAATACTTACCCAACAGCGCGTTAGCTTTCAGCAGTTCGGCCATTGCTTGCCGGTCCCCATTGGCTCCTTTCCATAGGACAGGCAAGAAAACAGCCACACTTGCCAGACCACTTTCCGGCCCATTATCTGCATCTGACTGCAAGCTCCTTCTGGCTGCCTCGCGTATGTTCTCTACCCAGCCGGGTAAGTGTTCCTCAATCCAGGCCGAAACCTCAGTTTCTTCTACATCGCGAAAATCAGCGTTAAGCTTCAGTCTGGCTCGTCCCCAATCCTCAAGCGTCGCCCAATCTGTGATGTTCTCAACCTCGTCGGCTATTTCTTCCAAGGCTTCAGCCTGTTGGCGTATGCTTGCAGCAAATCGCCTCATGCGCACAGCCGCACCATGTGGCCCTGCCTCAGTGCAAGCTGGACAAATGTCGTCAGCTATTCTCTCACCGTCATCTGCCAGCAATTGGCCTGAGACACCGATCTTATCAATGGTGCCGCCGCACAAATCACAGCCAAAGCGAACGAACGTATTATGTGCAAATGCTACTGTCCTCATCGTTTCATAACCTCCTGGTTTGCTAAAAGTACCCATCTTGGCAAATGGCCCACAACCGCCCGTAGGCGGTAAAATGGCTAATTTTGGTTTTGACACATTCGACACAGTTACCCCATTCCTCTCATGAGAGAAAAAACATAAAAGTAATGGAAGTTGTGTCAAATGTGTCAAAACATGTCAAATGTGCTAACTCATTGCTTGGGTATATGGGTCTTGTTCTTCTTCGTTGTCTAACAGCCCAATACCCTTCCAGATGTGATCGCCTCTGGTATCCCTCTCACGACCAGGGAAACCGCGCTCAGTCATGGCCCTGCCAAACTTGTTTTTAGACAAATCGCCGCCCCACTTTTGGTAAGCATTGTATAACTTGCCTTTGTGGACTTGCGCCACATTGTTCTCAACACAACACTCGTTAATGAAGCGCCCTAGCTCGTCCATCTCATCTTGGTATTCCTTGGTTGCTGCTTTGACCTTCTCAGGTTCATTGAGGCCCGTTCGTTGCCAATCTAGGCAACCACGCACAGCCCATGCCAAGATGCCGGGCAATTCCGCTTTCAGTTTCTCAATTAGTTCTTTGTCTTGCTCTTCCTTTGGTATCATAACCTCAAACGGTACTAGTTTAATCCGGTTCCAGATTGCTTCATCTGTGCCTTTGATTTCTGGTTTATGGTTCGTTGCCAGCCAAATCTTGCACTCTGGTACAAAGTCAAACCATTCTGCCCGCATAAAGCGCGCCGACATTGTATCACCGCCAGTCAGGTCTTTGATCAATGATTCTGACAATCTCCGGCCCTCTTCGCTCTCACTGGCAGACACAAACCGTGCACCTTTCAGCCGTGCTATGTCATTAGGTACGCCGTCATGCTTTTTGGCCATGAGGGTTTGCGTTGGGGTTCTCAGTGCATAATCCCCGGTCAAAGCTCGATTGACCTCTAGGAATGTGGTTTTACCATTGTCGCCTTTACCGTAGAGGATGAAAAGCGCCTTTTCGTTGATTATGCCGGTCAGACTGTAACCCATTCCACGCTGTAAGAATCCAATCAGGTCCATGTCATCGCCCATGATGCGGGTCAAAAATGCTTCCCACAGCGGGCATTTTGCATCGGGATTGTAGACAACTGGTGCTAGTTTCGTGATTAGGTCTTGCTGCTGATGGGGAAGCAAGTCGCCTGTTTGCAAGTCTAGCGTGCCATTCTCGATAGTCAGCAACCAGGGATGGGCGTCCAGGTCTTCAGGCAAAACGGGTATACCCGGCTCGCTTTCAGCGGATTTGATCATCTCACGCCGTCGGATACCAGCCTCAGAGGTAAAAGCCCATTTGCCCAGTGCTTTTCTATCATCGGGGGGAGTCTGTGCAGCCTCAGCGTAGATTGACGCCACGGTGTCTTTTGCTCTGCGTTTAACCTCTCCTGTCCGGTCATTTGCCCACCGTTTGCCATCCCAGACAAGCCACCGCTTCCAATCATCGCAAAAACGCAGGTCCGCCCCATGTCGATAAACTAAGCGCCTACTATTGCCTAGGTCAGACAGGCCGAATCCATCCAAAGCGCCACAACTGCCAGACTTTAGGACAGTTTCAAAGTCTTGCAGGGGCATGGAAGTTTCTGCACTTGTTGCGACATTCTCCAGTGTAACAAGGTGAGCATCACCTTTGCCGTCTTTGCCATTGGCCATGATACTGGTCACTAACCAGGCATGACCGTCAACCAGCTTAAACCGTCGGCCAATGTACAACGCTGCTTTTGTTGGATCTACGTTCATTGCTTCCCCCCGACCGCTGCCCACGCTTTCCTATCCTTGCGGGTCAAATATGAGGCCCCGCGCATCTTGGCCCACGATGCGCTTATCACCTGGTCAATCACTGGTCCATCCTCGACGAGGCCACGCGCCAGCAACTCACGCACAACCGTATGGATTGCGTCAATTGTCGCCCAAACCGTTGGGGTTGCTTCTGCTTGACAAGTATCCAGAATATGTGGTACAATGGGGTTAGTTCTGGTCACGTTCTCGTTTTGCGATTGCCCGCCGTCCCCAGCGGCGGGTTTCGCGTTTTCCCTGTTACCGTTCACTCTGTACCTCCTCGAATTGTGTTGACTCCCAGACCGCCTTGACGCACATCATGTACACGTCCAGGAATGCCACGAGCAACGCGCCGCTGCTCAAGCCGAAGGGACGTCAAGCCGACCTCAAGCGCCAGTCTCACCGCCGCCGAGATGTTAGCATCACCGTTGGGCAAGAGCATCCCGCGTTGAATTGCCAGCGTTTCAATTGCTTGCACCATGTCGGGTGACACTCTGGCCCCTACCATTTGACTTACTGCCATTTTTCTATCCTCCTGAGTTTGCACTGATTGCAGCAAAACGCTAAAAAAAATTGCCGCCCTGCTCACTTGCTCCCATCCTACCATGATGCCGGTCCTAGTTTAGAGAATGCAACAAAAAAAGGGCAAGCTGCCCAGCGATTGGGCATGCTCCCCCTTTTTGATTGATTGGGCCAATTTCCCATATTTTACCACCTTCACCGTTATTGTCAAGTCGCCTCACTCAAGCGGTACAAAATCACTGGCCGTTGTTTCCAGGTCAATCGACAAATTCAAATATCTCTGTGTGGTTTGTACAGAACTGTGGCCCAAGAGGGTGCTAATTTGCGTCAGTGGTACACCTGCATCATAGCCGAGCTGGGCGTAACTTCTGCGCAAATCGTGGGGCGCTAAATCCGGCTTGCCGATCATGGCCCCACGCTTGCGCACAATCCCAAAAATGCCGGAACTGGACAGACTGCCATTGATTGCGCCCGTTTGGTCAATACTGCGCAGTATGAACCCATCGCCGCCTACGATCGCGGCCCACTGGTCTACGAGATTTGCCAGGGCGTCAGAGATAGGCACAACTCGGCTTTTGCTGCCTTTGCCCATCACCTGCAGACAGGTGCGCATCTTGTCGCCACGTGGTTGCAGGATCACGTCTGCAAATATCAGCGCCGCCGCCTCTGCCCGCCTTAGCCCGGCCCCGACTAGCAAGGCAAGCACGATCTTGTCCCGCTGTCCTCGCAGGTCTGGGCCACAGGTAGCGAGCAATCGCTTGACCTCAGAGGCCGTCAACCACGTGTGCGCTTTGGTGCCTTTCGATGCCTTAACCTCGATTGCTACTTGCAAAGCCTCAAGGCGGTAGAGCGCTGCCTGAGTGCTCTTGACGTTCTCAGGTGTAGCTTGTCCCTTGAGTGCTGTTGACATTTGCTCAGTAACCAGCTTGACCGCTGCCTTGAGAAAAGCCCGGCTTGACGTGGGCAATGTGCGGGCATGGTCTGCCAGTGCGTCAGCGTCGCCTAGATTTGCGCCGGTTGCCAAGAAATTGCCAAGCGCCTTGCGGTACTGCGCTTTTGTTGACGGTGCCAATCGTGGGCATAGGTCAATGGCCCGTAGGACATTTGACGGTTCCACAACTGCTATTTGACTACTCACCTCTGCGCCGCCTTTGCCGCTGCTCTTGCCAGCAGTCCAGCCGCCTCGGTCAGCGCCTCGACCAGGTGCCGCACCTCGCCCGCCCGGATTGTCACGAGGCCCCCACCATCCCGACTAATTGCCAGGTGAGCATCATGGCCTGTCTCAACCATCACTGCTAATGTCTTTGACACCTCAATTGTAGTCATTTTTACCTCATTTTTGCTTTGGTACGCAAAAACACATATATAGCCCTACGAGGTGGGTGTATATGCTTTTGTGTACCAAACTACTTTCTAATGTCCCCGTCCCATTCTTCTACAATGTCGTGTGTTTCTGCCTCAATCAGCGTGGGTTCATCCTGTCCGGGAAGTCCCCGCCGTCCTGCCAGGTATGCCGCCCTCAGCAGTTCGGGAAACATCCCCGGTAGGCCGTTGTTTTGCTGCTGTCCTACCGTGTAGATTTTAGGTGCCTCTGGAAAACGGCCCTCTCGCTCGATTGTGTGCTTTATGATGCGCTCCCGTTCGTGTGGCCCTTCCCGCTTCTGGTGTGCCCGGATGGGAAGCGCGGCCGCTGCCAGGATCAGCGCCAGCACGATGCCACCCACCAGGATCAGCGCCAATGTGTAGAGCATACCCAGGTCCAGACGGTAGATTACCAGGCCCACGGTTGTCAACGCAACCACTAGCACGATCACGACAAGCGCCGTCGTCGTCTTTTCAATCTTCATAATCATCACCTCCGAATTGCTCAACCAACCGCTGTGCACGTTGGTAGTTTATGCCCAAGCTGTGATGTAGGTCTGTGGCTGTTGCTCCCATCTCCACCGCCAGCCGTACCGCGTCCGGGTTCAACGATTTGCGGTTCCATCCGCCGCGCGCGTCCACGTCAATCCCAAGCTCGCCCAGGTCTACCGCCACGGGCAAGTCAAGGTGCGGTATCTGTGATGCTTTGTCCCACGAGGGTATGGCCTGTAATTCATCCGCCGTCACTAATGGCGCTTGAAAGCGGATCATCTCACTCACACCAATCAAAAGCATATCGCCCCGCCCTAGTAGTCTTTCAACCTGTGACCGCCCCTTTCCGGCCGCACCATAGGCCAGTGTCTTTGATGCCACCCGGCCCAAGATGCGCGCCGGGAAGTTAGGTAAAGCATCGCCCATCGCCTTTGAGCCAGGCTGTTGTGTGGTGACGACCAGGTGCACGCCCACGCCCGCGCCGATCTGGGCCAATGATGCGAGTATGCCGCGCACTGTTGGTGTTTGGTCAACCAATTCTTTTACTTCGTCAATCACGGCCATGATGCGTGGTCTACTCACGCCCGACCGTGCACGCTGCAAGGTGGTTTGGTGCAACCACACCAGCGTCTTGACAATCTCCGATGTTTGGTACATAGGCGGGTGTACCAGGTGCCGCGCCCGCTCGAAGGGTGTCAACTCGTAGCCTTTTGGATCACACAACAACAACTGCAAATCACGCACGCCGTTCTGGGCCAGCAGACGGCAAAGAATCCAGCGCAATAAGTTCGTTTTTCCTGACCTCGTTGTACCACCCAAAGCAACATGACAAGTCCGTTCGTCCGCCAGGTTCAACCAAACAGGCCGCCCCGTTGTACCCAGGCCCAGAGGGACATGCCAAGATGTAGGCGGGTCCAATTCTAGCAGCTTATGCGCCGTCAACACTTTGCGCGCCTCTGGTGGTTTGGGGATTTCTACCAGCAGTTTGCCGCGTAGCCGTGAAACACGACAATCAGAAGCCCCCGCCGCCATCGCCAGCGCATCGGCCAGCCGTTCAACCCGTTGTGGTTCACCGCCCAGCACAAGCGAAACCTCGTAGCTCTCGACCTGTGGCCCATCCCACAGTGGCGCAACGATTGCTTGTATCCTCTTGGCTGCAAGCGTTGCCTGGAGTAGCGCCGCTGTGAAGTCTATTTGGTTTGCTTCAGTCTGCTTTGTGCCGGTCAAGTAAGTCATTCTATCACCACCCATTGCGTTTCGTTCGTTCGCGGATTGTAGTACGTCGCACTATCGCGCCAGGCAGACGGCAAACACTGAGCAATCAGCCGCGCCGCCGCTCTCGATTGGCACAGCGCCAACACCTGCACGCGCGCCCGTGTTTCCTGTGGAATGTCCAACCAGTCCATCGGAGCAATGACACCATACTCTTGACCGTCTATATGGCACACACGGTAGACGTTTTCAGCGTATGTGATTTGCAGCCTTTGCGCCTCAATCGTGCGGTGGGTGTTGTCCAGCACCCGTTGCAGTTCCCGGTTTTGCTCCAGCACCACAACACGCGCCCGCTCTTTCTGCTCCAGCGCCGATGTCAGCGCCGCGTTATCGCACACCAGGTTGAAGTATTCTCGCCGTGACACTGGACGAGGGTACAGGCCAAAAATTGCTTTGATGAAATATTCTAATGCCGTCACCGTTCACACCTCCAGTGCCATGATCAACTGCCTTGCTCGCTCCACCGACATTGGCTCGCTCATGCGCCGCGCTTTATCACAGCGCCAGGTGAGCGAGTGAGGCCCCACCGGTTGCACCTGCTCGACCTCCACCGGCTCCGACTCCTGGTATCCCGTTGCCTCACGCCAACGCCGCCGATAGACAGGATGGTCACACGGTTGCCCTGATATGAGAAAACTGCAATAGCAGCCACGCGCGCCTTTGTTCGCTGCGCAGGCCGTAATGGGACAACTGGTATCTTGGTATCTGAGCATTTCATCACCTCTCACCGGTTCGCCGCTGCGCTCATGCTGCGAAAGCAATAGCACAAGCGCAGTGGGCCAGCCGGTCAGCCCATCGCCGCCAGTGCGTCGTCAAAAATCCACTGTCTTAAACGTCGCCTCTGCTTCTGCCATCTCTGAACTGGGCTCGTCGGCGTCGCGCGTGCCGATGACAACTCCACCACTAAGCGCCTGCTCGATTCTGTCCAGCCGCGCCTGGATGTCCTCTAGCGTGCCGCCCTTGCCGGTCAAACCTTTGTAGCACAGTTCACGGATTGCCTGACTCAAGTTCTGGTGCCGTTCGCGCACGCCGTCGAAGTAGGCCAGCAGTGCCTTGTCTACCTCAAAGTCACTATTGAGAAAAAAGGTAAACGGCCCATAACGCGGCATAGCTCTACCCTCTCTTTGCCTTTGCCACGACATACCGGAAATATCCCCTAGCGTTTGCGAATTCAGGATCAGGCAACACGACCGCATGAGGGAATACCTTTTTGACAGTATCGCCCCACACATAAGCGCCGCCGCCGATGACAAGCACCTTCTGGAAGGTTGCCGCCGTGTTGCCCCAATACTGGCGGGACGTCCTCACGATCTCTTCCCCGATGTCCTCCACGATGGGATCAATCACAGGATGCAAGTCAACCGGTTCACCATGATTGAGAATTTCGCGCGCCAGCGCCGCCGCCATTAACTTGTGGTCCGACAGTTCCCCCAGGTCTGGATAGTTCACAGAGAGAAAATCATGTAGGCCCCGTACCACGTTCCAGGCCCCACGCCGGGTCGACCGTGACTCAGAGGGAACATCGGCCAGCCCGTCGACTGAGAGGTAACCGACCGTCCGCCCGCCGATGTCCAGCACGGCCACACGTTGACGGCTCAATCCCGGATCTGCTATGTTCCCGTTGTCGTCCAGGAAAAGACACAGCACCGCGCCCCATCCTTGAGGCAACACACGCACCGTCTCAATCTTGGCAACCTGTGCCCGCCTGTCCTCTCCCCCGATGGTGAACTCATGCCGCCCCAAGAGGCGAGTTTGCAGAATCTCACGGTAGCGAGCAAAGTCAGCGATTGGTAACCCACAGCCAAGATTGACGTTGAACTGCGTCGCCTCTGTCAATCCGCCCAGCGCGGTATAGAGAATCTGCATATACTCGGGCGTCTGTACCCAGTCCGAGAACTCTTGCCGCCCGTCGCTTGCAGGGTTGAAACGAACCGCCGCCTGCCCTACCTGGTGGGTCCCAAAGGCAGATGTCACCACCAGGTTGACATGACCGTTCATATCCACCATACTATCACTGGGCTTGCCCATCACACTGAGAAACTTGAAAGGCTTTTTGCCTGCTGTAATGCTCTTCGTCGCATAGAAACCACTATCCACACCGATATTCACGATAATACCTCCATTTGTATGAACTTTTGTAACGAACGTTCGTAACTCTAATGCCTTGTAAACGTGGGCAAGGGGAAGCCGTTGCCGTTGGCTCCCCCTGCCCGCTATTCGGTTGTTGACTATTTGCTCACTGCTTACGGCCCAGAATCAGTAGCGCCCGTGTCGTCCAGTTTGCTGACAGTGCGATTATCCAGGGCGGTAGCAAGAGCAACCAGCGCCCACGCCTCTTTGATCTCCGTTGCTTGTCCATTGCCCACTCACAGCACGCGCGTATCGGCCAGCGCGCCCACGATCAGAGAAACCACAAAAACATCACCGGCCGTGAGTTTGGACAAGTTGTCCCGGATGGACTGCTCCAGATAGGCGCGCTCCTTCTCTGCGCTTTTGGCTCCCAGGGGCGTCACCCCCAGGTGCATCGAAATGCGCAGGTCATTGCGCATCTCATCGGCTACACTTTTGCCAGTCTTGCTTTCGTCAGACATTGCACACCTCCGATTATGTGCTATACTAGAAGCGAGCAAGGCAGAAGGTTGCACACCTCCGGCCAGCTCACGCGCCCTGGTGTTAGCCCATCAGGGCGCAACCCATGTTGTACTCAATATCACGAAATCGAGAAACTGGATTAAGTTCTTTTCAACAGACCCCAAGCGCGACTATCACGAGATCATAGAAAGGTATGCAAGAGAAGGCTGGAGATTGGTCCAGATATTCGCTCCCGTTGCAATGGCATTGGGTGCACCAAAGTACTTTGAGATCATCTTTGAAAGAGAGATAGATGAGAAGTAGAAGGAGGAAAGCACTCGATGAACAGGCCACGCGTAGTTATGTTTGGAGAAGCTTCAGTCGACGGCAGGCTAACACTTGCTCCCGACGTCCTGCTGCTGTTTGGAGACGAAAGATGGCGGGCTGTCGCTGGCTCTAGCGATGTGTATGAATGGGTCAAGTTTCTGCACAAACCGCAAGTCGTTCTTGAAGGCAGCAGTTCCCTGGTGAAGGGCGATCAGGAGCCAGAACCGCTCCCGCCCATTGCCGGTGATCCCGAGGCGCTATATGAAGACTTTTTGCCAGAGGCCGTCGTTCACCGGCCGGGGCATAAGGGATGGTTCACCGTGGTGGACAGCCGAGGGCGCGTGCGCTGGGCGTACAAGGAATGGCCCGACGAGGCATGGGCGGGATGGCACCTGTTGGTCCTGGTAGCCCACCACACGCCGCCCGAGTACCTGGCCTATCTCCAGAGTGAGGACATTCCTTACCTGGTAGCAGGGAAGGAGCGAGTCGATCTGCAGCTTGCGCTGGCGAAACTGGCGTCGGAGTTGGGGGTTGAGTGCGTTCTGTCGACATCTCCGGGCAAGTTGGGAGGAGCGCTCTTGCGCGCTGGGCTGGTGGATGAAATCAATGTCGAGTTCTTCCCAGCGGTAATCGGCGGCTTTGAAACGCCATCGCTATTTGAATCGCCAGAGTTGCAGCCCGACGAGTGGCCGACGCGGCTGAGGCTGATTTCTGTACATGTCCAGGCCGGGGGACGTGTATGGCTTCGTTACGAGGTTACGCAAGCTGAGGTCGCGCCAAAATTGAAGCCAGGGTGTTAAATGATCAGGATGCTCGAGGTGGAGAAAGATGTCCACATGGGACGAAGGACTGAAACAGTTTATGACGTATTGGTTCTCAGGATTATTGAACGGGCTGGGAAAAGTGGACCAAAAGACCCGAGAAACGATACTCCGCGAATGTGGAAAAGCCTGTGCTCATTCCTACACCGTTCAAGTCTTTCAAGACGCCAAGCGGCACAGCGCGGATATGGACACTTTTCTCGCACACCTGGCCGTCAAATTCCCGGAGGCGACGTATGAAAAAATCGACTCGCACACCATCAGGGTGCGCTACGACCACTGTGAATGTGACCTGGTGAAATGTGGGCTGGTCACATCTCCCATCATCTGTGAGTGCTCAGCGCACAATCTTGAAGAGAATTTCGAACAGTCTCTAGGAACGTCAGTGGCAGTCGCAATCGAATCGTCGATCCTGCGTGGGGAGCCTTGCTGTGCTTTCCTGGTCTCATTGGAGGAATAAGCCAGTCACACGTTTTCCATTGGCATTATGCACTGCCTTGACCAGAAAAGCACTCGACGTTGAACCAGGGAACCACGAGACATTCTTCGGCGGCTAACCTGCGCTTCGCGCGGTGTTGTGTCGGCGGTCCTTTTTCAAGGAAGTGCTGCTGCTGTTCTCTGAAGCGGGTCGCGAAGCGAATCGCCAGACGACGGTCGGCAGGTGTCTTGCACTGATGGGTAAGACGAGCGGCTTCGCTCGCGTGCCCGTTGAGCGGCCTCTGGCAACGCCCTCATCTTGACCCTCCTTGTGCAGGATTTCATCGAGATGGGGAGCAGTATGGAATTCCTGGTTACGCCGGGTAAAGTGGTCATAAACTGAGACCAACGTGCCCAAGTTGTGGATTTATCCAATTGAAGAACCCATCTCCGTCAGTGTTTTCTGAGTTGGTGACCCCAAGACTCGTGTTGAGACCGCTTCGCCTGTCTGATTCGGCGGCTGTGTTTGCGTATCGTTCTGACCCAGAGGTAGCGCGGTTTCAGATGTGGGAACCGCAGGATGTGAAAGAGGTCCGTTCTTTCATAGAGGGTCTTCTGGACCGGGAACCTGATGCACCGGGCACGTGGTATCAACTCGCGATCACCTTGAGGGAAAGCGGGGTTCTGATTGGCGACTGTGGTCTCCACTTTCCGATGGAGGGGCCAGACCAGGTGGAGGTGGGGATCACGCTCGCTCCAGCACACCAGGGGCAAGGATATGCGACGGAGGCACTGGAGGGGATGATGGAGTATCCGTTTGTCAGCCTGGGCAAACATCGGGTGTACGCGAGAGTGGACCCACGGAATGAAGCATCGATCGCGCTCTTGGAGCGAGTGGGGATGCGGCAGGAGGGGCATTTACGAGAGAGCGTGTGGGTGAAAGGTGAGTGGGCGGATGACGTGATCTATGCGCTCCTCGAAAAAGAATGGAAGTCGCGCAGGCGGAGGGGGTAGAACATGCCTATTTCACGTAGCCTACAGAGGAACCATGATTGAAGTTGTTATCTCGATTGTGGCCATTTTTGCATTTATCAGCGGCGGCCTGGTTGTCTGGAGGTTTAGTCGAACCAGAATCGTACACTGAGATAGCCGCCGACGCTGATAGAATCGTCGAACACGTTTTGACAAAAACCCGTCCCGGTTCCATAATTCTGCTGCACGTCATGGCAGAGAGTCGAACCGAGTCCAGGAAGGCGATTCCGGGCATCATCCAAGGTCTTCTGGAACAAGGTTACAGTTTCGTGACTGTCTCAGAGTTGCTCGCTATGCCATGAGTTACCTAAGGAGACCATAGGAGAGTAAGCAATGGGACTGTTTGGCCACATAAGCGGTTTGACCCGGCTCGCCCAGCAATACCCGGCAACCGAGCGACCTGAAGGGGTAGAGCGCCTCAAGCAGACGGTAAAGATCGGCGCCGTACGGTACCGCCGCTGTGTGACGGTCAACGTGAGTCCGCAGGGGCTGTACCTGCGGGTGCAGGCGCCACTGAGCCGATACCCGGCGGTTCTGATACCGTGGGATGAGGTGAAGGGGACTCGTGGGGCGCGGCTGTATGGACGGAGGGGGATACGCCTGTCGATCGGGAGACCGGAGGTAGGGGCAGTCACAATGTACGAGGAGCTGTTCCGGTTGACGCAGCCGCATCTGAGCGAGGGTCAACAGTCAGCTTGGGCATGTTGATCTGGTTCTTGCGAGGACTGAAGGAAGGATAAAGTTGTTAGATGTGATTGACCGAACACCGGTCCCAGATCCGTGGGCTGAGGGCGAAAAGATCCCCTGGAATGATCCCGATTTCAGCAAGAGGATGCTCAGGGAGCATCTGTCTCAGGACCACGATGCCGCCAGTCGCCGCTTTGAGGTGATCGGCGAACACGTTGACTGGATCCATCAAGAGGTGCTGTCGGGGACGCCTACCCGAATCCTGGATCTGGGCTGTGGTCCGGGCCTGTATACCAGTCGACTCTCGAAGCTTGGGCACGAGTGCGTTGGCATTGACTATGCGCCTGCTGCGATAGCGTATGCCAGAGAGCAGGCTGAGAGGGAAAAGCTGCGGTGCACATACCTGGAACAGGACATCCGGGTTGCAGACTATGGGACTGGCCGCGGCCTGGTGATGCTGATATTCGGCGAGTTCAACGTGTTCAGGCCAACGGACGCGCGGCTCATTCTCGAGAAAGCCAGCCGTGCTCTTGCGCGAGCTGGGCTTCTGCTGCTTGAACCGCACACGTTCTTTGCTGTCCAAAAGATAGGCGAGCAACCCGCCTCCTGGTATGCCACGAGCGGTGGGCTCTTCTCAGATCGGCCGCACGTCTGTCTTACCGAGAGCTTTTGGGATCCTGAAGGGAAGGTTGCGACCGAGCGATACTTTATCGTCGATGCCCAGACGGTCGACGTGACACGGCACGCGGCGAGCACACAAGCGTATACGGACGAGGAATACCGGTCCCTTCTGCTGGGGTGCGGATTCGGCGAGATCGAGTTCTATCCATCCCTGAGAGGGAACCCGGATGAATCACAAGCGGATCTCATCGCCATTGTGGCACGAAAAGCGCGCGCTGCCTGACCACTCGGGGGAGGGGACGCGGCCGTCACCGCGATGAAAAGGAGCCATTCGAGATGACCACTCTTTATGAAAACACGCTCGCCAGTCCCCTCGACCTGGACATCCACGCAGCACACGCCGAGGCCGTCACCTGGCAGGGGCGCGAGGCACTGCGACTGGAGAACGGCCTGGCCCTGGTCCCCGGCCGACGGACGACGGACGGTAGCGTGGAGGTGCTGATTGGCGCGGATGGGCCGGCCTACCCGGGCGTCGCCTTCCACGTCGCGGATGTAGCCAACTTTGAGCTGGCCTACGCCGTGCCTCACGTCAGTGGCGAGTGGGATGCGCTGCAGTACGACCCGGTCTTTCACAGATCGAACACCTGGCAGGTGTATCATGGCCCGAGCTATCAGCACGCCACGCAGGTGCCGACCGGACACTGGTTCCAGTTGAAGGTGGATTTCTGCAGCGACCGGGCCGCCATTTCGGTCGACGGGCAGCCGCCGCTGGTGGTCGAGCGGCTGGCACATCCTACCGCGGCTGGGCTGTTCGGGCTGTGGACCTATCGCCCGGCCTACTTTTGCGACCTGCGTGTCTCGACGTGTGATGGACTGGAGATGCCGCGCGGAGAGATGCCCAGCGCCGCCGAAGGCAGTGTCGACGCCTGGTTCGTGGAGGGTTGCGGCGTGGTGACGTGCGAGCCGAATGGCGCGATCAACTTGAACCGCTACCTGCCCATCTCGTTGGGCGACGCGCGTCTGACCCGGCGTTTCGAGACACCTGAGGGCGGGGTGGTGACGTTCGATTTTGGCTTCAGCGATGCGCTCTCGCTGGAACTGGACGGGCAGGTGATCTTTGGCGGGGAGAACACGTTCAAGGGCTTTGCGGACCGCGCGGCGCGTGGGTACGTGGATTTGGGGATGCAGTCGCTCCGGCAGGAGTTGGCGCCCGGGACGCACAGCCTGGCGGCGGCGCTGCGGGTGAGCGAACCGTTCGGGTGGGGGCTGGCACTCACCGCGCATGGGGAGGGGCTGCGCTGGTTGCCGGCGGAACTGGGATGACGGTGGGTGGAAAGCGACGACGAAAAGACCCATCACACGCAGATCAAGAAGTTTGGAGAGCGACGTACCGCACAGCCGCCGTCGTAGAACGTCACTGATGACTGATTCACCAATCGACAGCTCGGAGACACTTGCGTGCACCCGCTGCGGCGCGGTCGTGCCGGGCGGCACCGCAGGCTGCTGGAGGCTGTTCCGCGAGGTCCTCGCGCTGGAATATAGCGATCCCGCTTACGGCACAGTCAACCTCATGACCGTCGATGCCCACGCGCTTCAGCACTCTGAGGATCATGGCCCGAGGTCAAACGCGTTTCACCTGATCCGGCTGTGCTGGCTCTTGGAACACGAGGGCGACCCGAGGCTGGGCCAGGGCCCTCGGTGGCTCCAGGTACAGTTCGACGGCAATTGGGTGCACCCGGTTCTGGAACCTCCCGTGGACCGGGGCAGGATCACGATCGCAGACGTGCATGGGGCGGCAAGTGCGGACGAACACGCCGAGCGCGTCCACCGCTGGGCGAGGTCGGTATGGGAGGCGTGGAGCGCCTACCACGAGTGGACCCGCGAGTGGCTGAGAGGGATTGGCTTTGCACGCCCGCGCGGCGGGTGACGCGCGGGCTGCCAGGCAGTGCTCCAAGGACGCAGATAAGGAGTCACCATGCAGGATCAAGTTGCACTCGTCACCGGAGCCGGCGCCGGCATAGGCCGTGCCATCGCGGTACGACTGGCGCGCGAAGGCGCGGCCGTCGTCGTCGCGGACATAGGAAAAGACGGCGGCATGGAGACGGTGCGCCGGATCGAGGCAGAAGGTGACCGGGCCGCCTTCGTCCTGGCCGACGTGGCCGTCGAGGCCGACGCACGGGCGATGGTGGCCTTCGCGGAGCAACGCTTCGGGGGGCTCGACATCCTGGTGAACAACGCCGGCATTGCCCCTGAGCCCTACTTTCCGGAAGCAGCGTGCGAGCACTGGGGCCGCGCGCTCGACGTCAACCTGCGCGGCGTCATGCTGGGCATCCAGTTCGGTCTCCAGGCGATGCGCAAGCGCGGGGGCGGCGCGATCGTCAACATCTCGTCGATGGCGGGAATCGGGTACCGGCCGTACGATGCCCCGGAGTACGCGGCAAGCAAAGCGGGGGTGGTGCGCCTCACGGCTGCGCTAGGCAGTCTAAAGGACACGCTGGGTGTCCGCGTCAATTGCATCTGCCCGGGGTGGGTCGACACTGAGGCGGTGCAGCGCGCGCTGGCGACGATGACACCGGAGGAGATGGAGCAGCAGTCTTTTCCTCCACCTCCCGTGTTGATAAAACCCGAGGAGATCGCCGACGCGGTCGTGATGTTCGTCCAGGACAGCGACCTGGCAGGCCGGGTGATGCTCTGGCCGGATGGGGAGCCGTGGCGGCTCGTTCCAGTTGACGCCCGTTATTGAGCGGCTGGTGGCGTCGTCCTCTACCTAGCAGACATCAAAAAAGAATGTGATTCATCCACTCAGGTTGACAAACTGCGGATTTGGCGTATAATCACAATGTCTGACAAGCCGGTGGCTTGCGACGCGTCACCCAGACCAAAAGGAGGAAAGGAGGCAAGCAACATGAATAAGATTGTCGAAGTTGTCCACATTCGTGTTGATCTTGCTCGCCTTTCTTTGCCCGGGTGGGGCGCGTAGCGTAAGCCTGCGCACAACCTGCAACAGATCCCCCGGCCATGAGTTGGCGACAAGGTCGCACGGCTCATGGCTTTTTGCTTTCTGGCGACCGCCAGGTCGCCGCCGCCGGGCTACCGGCCGGGCGGTGTCTGTGACGAGGCCATGGGCGAGCACGAAATCGCCCATGGCCTCGTTTCTTTCGCCAGTCTTCTCAGCCGTATTGTTACTGATCATGGAGGACCATAACCGTGCCTAGTCGCGAAGAAAAACGGTGGCAGCACCACAACGCTGATAAAGGGATGCGCCAAGTTCGCAAACAGATCAAACGCAATCGCAAACCCAAACGAGTCCGCCGCAAGGACTGGATGCCCGATCGTTCCGATGACCGGGATACGTTCGACGATCTCCCGCAGAGCGAGCGGATGATGCCGCTCGGAGAGCGCGAGCGCCGGAGGGCGCTCATGGCGGAGGCGTTGGCAGCACTGGAAGCAAAGGAGACAGCCACGGATGAGGAGAGTTCATGGCCGCAAGACGAGTACCAGGAGCGCGGCGTCGTCATCGAGGTGAGCAGCAGCCTGTGCCGCGTGGACCTGGGCGACCGCAGCCTGGTGTGCGGGATACGCGGTTCGCTCAGCGCGGAAGAGACCGGCTTTACCAACGTGGTCGCCGTCGGCGACGAGGTGTTCGTCTCCGAGGATGGGGCGGACCGGGGCGTCGTCGAGGCCGTCCTGCCGCGCCGGAGTGTCCTGGCGAGGCCAGACGTGTTCCACGACGGCTACCGGACACGTGACCGGCACCTGAAACAAGCGATCGCCGCCAACGCCGACCAGTTGCTCGTCGTCGCCTCGTGGCGTGAGCCACACCTGTGGCCAGAACTCGTAGATCGCTACCTGATCACCGCCGAGCGGAACAACCTGTCGCCCGTGATCTGCGTCAACAAGGTCGACCTGGCCGAGGATGCGACGAGCTATCGCATGGCGCTCCGGCCATATCTGGGCCTGGGCTACCGGGTGCTCTTTACCAGCGCGCTCACCGGCGAGGGGGTGGACGAGCTACGGGAGGCTCTGTGCGGCCACACGACCGTGCTGGCCGGGCTGTCCGGCGTGGGCAAGTCCTCGCTGCTGACAGCCGTGGAGCCGGGTCTGGAGCTTGGCACCCGCGAGGTCAGCGATCGCAGTGGCGCGGGCCGGCATGCGACGACCCAGGTGACCATGTTGAAGCTACAGGCAGGCGGCTTTGTCATCGACACGCCGGGCATCCGGGAGTTTGGCCTGAGCGGCCTGCTCCGCGGAGAACTGATCCGCTTCTATCCGGATATCGCCACGGTGGAAGGATGTCGCTTCGGCGACTGCTCGCACACGCACGAGCCGGGCTGCGCGGTCAAAGGGGCCGTGCGGCAGGGGCTCGTGTCAGCGACGCGATATCACAACTATAAAAAGATCTATCACGCGCTGGAAGATTGAGTCCCTTCAAACAAGGTAGAGCCTTCGGGTTTCTATGGCTGGGGAGACATGGCAGTTTCTGACGCATCGTCGAAACGTTCGGCCATTAGTGCCGGAGTAAACCCGAAGGCTCTTTCGTGATCACGGAAGTCGCTCACCATCACTTGCAGGGACCGATGGTGTCTCCGTGATCCAGGTGGGCCTGCAAGGCAGACCGCGAGATCGTGATTGTGTGAGGGTTCTTTGAATTCGGCTTGTGGCATATCGTGACTTTGCCACCACTTGGCGGTGATGTGGGTGTGGGCGGCAGGCTCGTCGCGGTTGGCGTGAGCGTTGCAGTCGGCGTGGACGTCGCAGTTGGTGTGAGCGTTGCAGTTGGCGTGACCGTTACAGTTGGCGTGACCGTGACAGTTGGCGTGACCGTGACAGTTGGCGTGAGCAACACAGGTGCAGGTTGCCAGATAACGATAATACTCACGACGTGTACCGTCCCATCGGCATCGACACAGATGATGATCACGACGACGCTGTTGACCGCAAGCTCGCCCACGATTGCGACGTCATCGTCGATGGGGATGGTGAGCCCACCGAGCAGATCTATGTGGTCCGCGCCGACGCTCACGACGATGGCGCTGATGTGCACGCACCCCAGACCCCATCCACCCACCGGCGTGATCTTTGTAGCCAGCCACGTCCCATCCGGCAGGATTCTGGCCTCCACTCTGACAAGGTCGCCGACGCTGACATCGCCTCCGATGGCGGTCTCATCGTCGACCGAGAGAGAGATGCCACTCACGACCCAGGGATCTATGCTGGTCACCTTGCCCACGAACACGACAGGTGTCACTTCGTCGTCGTCAAGCCGCTCGATCTCGGCCGCCATCCAGGTGCCATCCTCCAGGATCCGGCCTGTGACCCGCACGCGGTCGCCCACCTGAATGCCCGGCTCGATCTCTGTCCAGTCGCTCGTTTCGAAATGGATGCCAGCTACGACCCAGGGGGCGATACTCTCCACATCACCGGTGAGCTCAAACTCGCGCTCCTCGTCCTCGACTCGCTCGATCGATCGCGCCAGCCAACTTCCATCATCCAGAATCCACCCACGCACCTGGACAATGTCCCCGCTGGCAAGGCCCTCATCGATTTCTGTCCTGGCGTCGACCGTGATCGTGATCCCGGATATGGTCCAGGCCCCGTCCGCGATGGTCTGTACGACACCGACGAAGCTGAAGGGCAGGCCAGGCTCCTCCTCGATGCGGTGGATCCGTTCAGCCAGAAGCGTTCCATCTTCCAGGATGACACCTTCCACGCGCACCAGGTCATCGATCTCGATGTCGTCCTCAACGTCGGTTTCGTCACTCACGACGATGGTCTGACCGGCAACCATCCACGCCGTGTCTCCGATAGCCACCACCCTCCCCGTGATGGTGAACCGATTTGCCGGCGCGCGCCGTAGCAGCAGGATCAAGTCGGCGACGCGCGTGTTATCCGGCAACAGGCGCCCCTCAACCAGGACCCAGTCGCCGACCTGGGGATTCCCAATGATGACCGTGGCGTCGTGGGTCGCAAAGGTCTGTCCGGCAATCGTCCAGGTGGCCCCGATCTGCGTGACGCGACCTTCGCCCGTGATGCGGAAGACAGGCTCGCCGGGCGCATGGCCCGCATCGACCGTCGTCGATTGCCCGGCAACGACGACGACCGTGACATCCACGTTGGTCACGGCGACAGATCCCTCATCCACGCTGAAGCGGGTGAGCAGGTCTGGAGTGACGAGCACGCGAAACGACGTCCCCTGCGCCTCTCCGGTGGCGGAGGGAGTTCGGACCTCGTAGCGAGTGTTGACGCCGTCCAGAGCGACCACGTCGTGCTCGGTCTCTCCGACCCACTGGGTCAACGCCACAACCCGGCGGCCACCTGACAGGCGCGCGTCGAGCTCGTCTATCGAGACCTCTGTGTGCGGCCCCAGGACCGCCCGGCTGCCATCATAGAAGGCGAGCTCGACGCTGGACAGCCCGCCCGTGCGGACGTGCTGCCCGGCGACGGCAGTGTGTCCAGCGCTCACCGTGACCCAGGTGCCGCCGCCATCCCGCACTTGCACAAGTCCTCGCGCGCCCGCCAACACCGCAGTGCGCGGATTGGGGACATCGGACGCTGGCTCCAGAACGGGCTCAGGGGGCGATCCGCGGGCCAGACCCGCTTCTTGGGTGGAGCTGGGAACGGGCGACGGGCTCAGGGCCGCTCGATCGCGGGTTGACCGCCAGGCCATGCCGGCCCCCACCGCAACCATGAGCACGCAGACACACAGAACCGCCGACGCCCCGGAAAACGCGACCAGCATTCGCAGCCAATTCGGAAAAGAACGCGCTGGGGCTTTTCGCGCCTGCTGGCGTGCTCGACCTTTCACGTCTCCCTCCCTGGCTGCCAGTTTCAGCACCTCTGCGCGCTGAGCAGCGACGATGTCACGCTCTCGCGGAGGATACTGCATCTCACCCAATCCGGTAACAAGCCTCAGCAAGTCTGCCTCGTCCTCGGGCAAGTCTGCCAGGCGCGCGGCCAGCGGCTCGCCAGCCTCCAGCCGCTCGAGCCTCTCCTGTAGTAATTCCTCTAACTCCCTCGCCGGTACACCCATCACCTACTCCTGTTTCATCGCCGCACGCAGGGCCGCCAGGCCCCGGTGTTGCAACGACTTGACGGCGGCCACCGTCTTGTCCAGGGTCAGCGCTACCTCCCGGAGCGACAATCCCGCCAAGAATCTGAGAACCACGACCTCCTGTTGGGCCGGGTCTAACCTGGTCAGGGCACGGTGGACCCGTTCCACGGTGAGCTGGTGCTCAGCAATCGCAGCCGGGTTGCTTCCTTCCCTGCTCAGATCTTCTGCCTGAGAGAGCGGGACCAGGACGTGGTCGCCTTCCTTTCGGTAGTGATCCACGACGAGGTTGTGCGCGATACGATACAGCCAGGATCGGAAGGGCACGCCCGTGGGGCGATAGCCAGGAAGGCTGACCACCATGCGAGTAAATATTTCGCCGGTCAGATCCTCGGCCACACGACGATCGTGCACGCGTGACCACACGTACCGGAACAGGTGCGCATGGTGCCGGTCGTACAGGTGGCCAACCGCGTTCACGTCGCCCCCATGGGCGCATCTGACCAGATCGGCATCACTTGAAACAGCCACGTGGCTCCCTCTCCTACAGAATATAACGAAAACGTCGGCAAAAGGATTCAGATCACGTCAGGAAGATGATGGCCGCGCCCACGAGCGCGACGACCGTACCGGCGACGGAGCGCAGGCTGACCGGTTCGTGGAAGATCCAGTGGTCCAGGGGGATCATGATGATCGGGCTCAGCGCCATCAGCGTCGAGGCGATGCCCACCTGGGCATGCTGAACGGCGACCATGGACAACCACACGCCGATGAACGGACCGACCAGCGATCCACCGACGATGAACAGCCGGGCCCTTCGATCACCCAGCGCGTGCCAGGTCGCTCCGACCTGGCCCCGGAACAGCGTGAGCAACCAGATCACGCCCGAGCCAACCACCATCCGGATGACCGTCGCCGACAGGGGCGGAAAATCGCCGTTGAGCCCCTGCTTGGCCGTCACCAGTCCCAACGCCTGGCCCATCGCGCCCCCCAGGCCCAGCAGCACGCCCAGCGTATAGTGACGCTCACGCTGCGCCGGTATTCGTCCGGCCGGGTCACGCTGCCTTTCCGCTACCACCCAGGCGATGCCACCCACGGTCAACAACACCGCGCCAACCTCAGCCGGGCGCAAGGTCTCGCCAAGCCAACCCCAGGCCAGGAGCGTGCTGATGACCGGCACGAGCGTCATGAGCAACATGGCCCGGCGGGGCCCGATGAACAAAAAGGCCTGAAACAGGCAGGCGTCCCCGATCACCAGGCCGATCACCCCCGACAGTCCCAACCAGCCCCAGCGAAAGGGCCCGGCGTGGACCGGCCATAGCTCTCCGTGCAGCAGCAGGTGGGCCAGCGACAGATACAGCACGGCCAGAACCAGGCGGACACGGTTGACGACCTCGGACCCGACCCGCCGGCCCGCCAGCGTAAACTGGATCGAGTTGAGCGACCAGCAGACGGACGTCACCACCGCGGCAATCTCTCCCATAGACACTCCTTTGCTTGTCAGTTTGTCCCAGACACGAACCGGAACGACTTGTGAGCTGTCGGCCTTCTCCCATCCCTCGATCTGGCCGACCGCGTCGACCTGGCTGCTCACCGAGAACGTGGTCGCGCGCACCTGGGGGTCGTCAACGCGTGGGGAGGCGCCCGATTGCACTGGCAGCAGAGTATAACGCACTTGGCGAGCGCAGACAAGCGCTCGCGATTCCACCTGTGATATTCCAGACGCCCTGCTTGAGAAATGCGACATCACCAGCAATTCCCGTTTTAGCATTATCGTCACGTGGTATAGCTTTGTAGTGGCGACTTCAGTCGCTGGTTACGCAGAAAGAACGACTGAAGTCGTTACTACGAACTCCATAACGGGAATTGCTGCGACATCACGTCGTGCCCTCGCTCGTCACCTGGGGAGATGAGGTGCTGCGCGATCGCGTCGACATCCAGCCGGAGGAGTTTCAGCGGCGGTTGGAAACTGACGCTGCGTTTCCACGGAAGGCTGATTCAATGGATTTCTAATGCTTTTCGTGCGTATTTTTCACATAGTCCTCAAATTATGTGCTCAGCAGCAGCGCAATTGCGCCGGTGGAGAGAGCCAGGGTCGGGAAAGCGCATAGGGCGAGATTGACCCACTGCATCCATGGGATGTTGCAGAACTGAGCTCCAGCCAGTTCAAGGGGGGACTTGCCAGCGCGTTTGGCGCCC
>Ga0307378_10000449_pt1 | contig 72488 bp, 58 predicted proteins | sample UN1MG_FD_202238 | JGI IMG/M metagenome (GOLD analysis project Ga0307378, IMG submission 202238) | Soil microbial communities from Risofladan, Vaasa, Finland - UN-1 | ecosystem: Environmental > Terrestrial > Soil > Coastal area > Acid sulfate soil | place: Finland: Risofladan, Vaasa | collected... | reverse complement strand
CAGCCCCTCTCCGTCGGCTTCCCGGGCGAACTGGCGCATGCCCGGGACCAGCGCCAGGAGGTCGGTCATCCGGCCCATCTTTTTTATCCCCCGCAGTTGGTCGGCGAAATCCTCCAGGTCGAAGCTGCCCGTGACGGCCTTATTCGCCAGATGCTCGGCCTGACGGGTATCGAAGGCATACCGAGCCTTCTCCACCAGCCCCACCACGTCGCCCAGGCCGAGGATGCGCCGGGAGAGGCGGTCGGGGTCGAAGGGTTCCAGGTCGTCGGGGGTCTCGCCCAAACCGACGAAGCGGATGGGCACCCCCAGGCCGCCGGCGATGGAGAGAATGCATCCGCCGCGGGCGTCGCCGTCCAGCTTGCTCACGATCATCCCGTCCAGCCCCAGGCGCCCGTGGAAGACGTTGGCGACGTTGAGCGCCTCCTGGCCCGACGCGGCGTCCACGACCAGGAAAACCGCCTGGGGCCGGAGCTTCCCCTTCATCTCCGCCAGCTCGGCCATCAGTGGCTCGTCAATCTGCAGCCGGCCCGCCGTGTCCACCACCGTCAGGTCCAGGTTACGCCGGTCGGCCTGGCGCATGGCGGCCAGCGCCGTGCCCATGGCGTCCTCGGTGAAATCTTTCCCGGGGAACGCCTCGGCGCCGACGCGCTCGGCCAGTACCTCCAACTGCTCCCGGGCCGCGGGTCGCTGGACGTCGCAGGCCGCCAGGAGCGAGCGCCGGTTGCCGTGCCTAGTGTACCAGCGGGCCAGCTTGGCCGCCGTGGTCGTCTTCCCCGACCCCTGCAGGCCCACCAGCATCACCGTGGCCGGCAGCGGGAGGTTGAACTCGCCGGAATTTTTCCCCAAGAGGGTGGTCAGTTCCCGCTGCACCACGCCGACGAACTGCTGCCCCGGCGTCAGCGAGCCCAGCACGGCCCCGCCCAGCGCACCCTCCCGCACATCCTCCAGGAATTCCTTCACCACGGCGAGGTTCACGTCGGCCTCCAGGAGGGCGACGCGCACCTCCCGCAGGGCGTCGGCGACATTCGGTTCGGTGAGCTTCCCCCGCCCGGTGAGCTTCTTGAAGACGGCGGAGAGTCGGTCGGTTATGCGGTCGAACATGGCGTCGGCTCGGAAAGGGGCTGACGCGTCAGCCCCGGGGATTACTCAAAAAACCTGTGGTCGCCGTGGTTCAGGAGGCCGCGCCCTCCGCCCGTAGGCGGGACAGGATTTCGCCCAGGTCGCCCTTGAAGAGGGCGCTTCCGACCACGGCCAGGTCCGCGCCGCTGGCGGCCACCTTCGCCATCGTCCGCTCGTTGACCCCCCCGTCCACAATCACCGGCGTATCCACGCGCTCCTTCAGCCAGCGGACCTTGTCCAGGCAGGACTCTATCATCCCCTGCCCCCCCCAGCCGGGGTTGACCGTCATGATCAGGAAGAGGTCGGCCGATTCCAGGAGCGGTTCGAGCTGGACGACCGGGGTGCCGGGGTTGATGGAGACGCCGGCCTTTTTGCCGAGGGCTTTGATGCGGTCGAGGAGTCGGTGTACGTGGGGCGCGGCCTCCTGGTGCACCGTTATCCAGTCCGCCCCCGCCTCGGCGAAGAGCTCGAGCTGCTCCCCGGGGCGGGCGACCATGAGGTGCGCGTCGTAAACGCCCCCCACCGCGCCCTTCAAATCGGCCAGGAGCTTGGCGCCGAAGGTTATGGGCGGCACGAAGTTGCCGTCCATGACGTCGAGGTGGATTGTCTCCAACCCGGCGGCCAGGAGCCGGCGGACGACGGCGCCCAGGTCGGCCTGGTCGGCCGAGAGGATGCTGGGAACGATTTTTACGGCCATCTCAGGCAAGGGGTTTTGCCAGGGGCATAGCTCGCTTCGCTCGGTTAAACCCCTTGTCTCCTTCCTTAGAAGGTGTCCGGCGGCGGCGTTTCCCCGCCACCCTCCGGCGTCGGGACCGTCTCACCGCCGGTGGGCGGGCCCTTGCTTATTACGACCGTGACCGTGTCGCCCCGGGCCACCGTCGCGCCGACCTCGGGGTGCTGGCGGATGATGTGGCCCGGCGGGATACTCGCGGAAAACTCGAAGGTGGTGTCCCCCATCACCAATTCCCAGGTGGAGACACGGCTGACGGCGGTGCGGTAGTCGGCGCCGACCAGGTTGGGCATCTTGAAGGTGGTTTCCTCGGAGCCCAGGGAGACGAGGAGGTCTATTCTGGTTCCGCGCGGCACCTCGCGCCCCGGTTCGGGGTTCTGGCCGATGACCGAGCTCTCGGGGACGTTGGGGTCGTAGCTCTCGCGGACCTTTCCCACCACCAGCCCGGCGCGGCGGAGGACGTCCTCGGCTTGGCGCTGGCTCATTTTGGTCACGTTGGGAATGCGGACATCCTCGGAACCGGCGGAGACGGTGAGCTCGATGATCCGGTCCGGACGCACGTTCATCCCCGGTTCCTGACGCTGGCTGACGACGTAACCGGCCGGCACGTCCGCCGAGTACTCCTCGGCCACCTTCTCGTAGTTGAGACCCATCTCGACCAAGAGGGCGGTCGCCGCCTCGAAGCTCATGTTCGTCAGGTCGGGGACCTCGACCTCCTCGCCACCGACCAACAACGGCATGATGATGAAATTGGCCAGAAGCATGCCGACGACGAGGGCGCCCACGGCCAGGGCGATGTAGAGCAGCACGGTCCCCAGGCGGGCGAGTTTCGGGGACTTCGGCCTCTCGGAACGGGGGGTCGGTTGCCGGGCCGGATCACCGAAGCCGAACCCCTCGAACTTGGGCCGGTCCTGGGGTTGCGAACCGTAACCGGTACCGCTGTCTTTCTGGTCGTTCATCCGCCACCGTTTGTTTCGAGTCTTCCAATCATACCCCATCCGCCGCCGGAAAGGCTACCTCACCCTCCGCACGAGCGCCACGAAGGCTCCGTCGGTTCCTGTCAGGTGCGGCAGGGCGCGGATGTCGCCCTCGGAATCGCCGAAGCGTCCCCGCAGGTCGTCGTCCAGCCCGAGGGCGGCGGGCACCCGTTGAAAATCGCCCCGTCCGCTCAAAAACCTGCCCACCACCCCCTCGTTCTCCTCGGGTTCCAGGGAGCAGGTGGAGTAGGCCACGAGTCCCCCCGATTTTACCAAACGGGAGGCCGAGGTAAGCAGGTCGAGTTGCAGGCGCGCCAACCCCTTCAAATCCTCCGGCTTGCGCCGCCACCGCGCTTCGACCCGGCGCCGGAGCACCCCGGTGTTCGAACAGGGTGCGTCGAGAAGAATTTTATCGAAGCTGTGTTTGGCGAGTGGCGGGAGGGACAGGTCTCCGTTGACCACCGCCGCGGGCAGGCCGAGCCGGTTTATATTTTCGGTCAGGACGGCGCACCGCCGGGGTGAAACCTCCAGCGCCACGGTTTTTAAGCCCCCGCCGGCCAACCGGTGCAGGTGGAAAAGTTTGCCCCCGGGGGCCGAGCAGGCGTCTAAAATAATTTCGCCGGGTCGGGGGTCCAGCGCCGTCGCCGCCAGCGCCGTCGCCGGGTCGGCGGCGTACACCTTTCCTTCCGCGTACGCCCCGGTCGAGGTCAGGTCCGCCCCGCGGGCGAGTCGGTAACAACCGGAGAACCCCTGCACCGCCTCGGCGTCCGGGATTATTTCCCCAGAAACCTCCCCGGCCGTCCGGAAGGGGTTGAGGAAAACGAAGGTGTCGGGCGGCTCGTTGTCCACGGCGCAGAGCCGCGCGGTCTCCTCGAATCCGTACCGTTCCAGCCACCGTTTCACCAGCCAGCGGGGGTGGCTGCCGGTGACGGTCAGGTGACCGACGGGGTCCGCTTCGCGATCGGGCGGTTCGGGGCGGCCCTCGCTCAGGCGCCGCAGGACGGCGTTGACCAGCCCCGCGGCCTTCCGCGTCGTGCTGAAGTTTCGGGCCAGCTCCACCGTCCGGTCCACGGCGGCGTAGGCCGGGACCCGGTCCAGCTCAAGGAGCTGGTAGGCCCCCAGGCGCAGGAGCTCGCGCAGGTCGGGGTGCAGCTCCCGCAGGGGCCGGGTCAGATACCGTTCCAGCCCGTAGTCGAGACAACCCCGCTTGCGCAGGGTTCCCAGGGTCAGCTCGAAGGCCAGCCGCCTCTCCACGGACGGCAGCGCGGTACCGGCCAGCAGCTTGCGCAGCAGGGGCTCGGCGTCCCCCTTCCCGGCGGCCACGCCCCGGAGCGCCTCCCAAGCCGCCGATCGGGCGTCGGGTCGCGCCGTCATTCCCTGTCCAGGCGTTCGATGAAGGTCGCCAGACCCATGGACGGAACGACGTTCCAGCGCCGGAGCTCTATCTCGTTCGTGTCTGCGTCCACGTAGGTGTTGCCGGCCTTGATGGTAAGGATGCCCTCGTAGCCGGCCAGGAGCGCGCTCTTGAGCACGTAGTCGTCGTAGGCGCCATAGGGCAGGGCCAGGCTCCGGACGGGCACTCCCAGGTGCTCCTCGAGGATCATCCTCGAGTCCACCAGCTCGTGCATCAGCCGTTGGGTGTAGGTTCCATGTCCCGACGGGGGCTTGGAGCCCCGGCCGCGCCACGCGCCCCGGTTGGTCAGGTCGCAGTGGGAAACCGTGTGGCTGCCGATCTCGAAGCCGTTGGCCAGCATCTCCCGGTACTGGTCCCAGGTGTTGGACCGGCCGCCGACGCCGATGTAGTTGGTGTAGAGGTAGAGGGTGGCCGTGGCGCCGTACCGCTTCAGAATCGGGTAGGCGTAACGGTAAACGCCGCTCCAGCCGTCGTCGAAGGTCAGCGCCACGCAGCGGGGCGGCAGGTCTCCGCCTCCGGAATAGACGGCGTCCAGCAACTGACCGATGGTGATGAACTCGTATCCCGACTCCGTCAGCCAGCGGACCTCCTCCTCGAACTGCCAGGGGGTGATGACGGTGGAGTACCGGGAGACGTCGCGGAGGTCGTGGTACATCAAAATGGAGACCTTAGGCCTCTCGCCGCGCTCGCGCCGAGGGTCGGCCCACTCGTCCGCCCGGGCCACGTCGTACAGAAGACGCCACTGCCCCACCTTCTCGTAGGGGTGGTAGTCGGCGAGGGTTTCCCAGACGACGGGCTCGCGCCGCAGGAGAGATTCACCGGTCGCCTGGGCGTGGCTTATCTCCTCCCACACCGCGGCGGATTCACCCGGCGAGGGCTCGCCGCGCAGCTTCGCCTCGATGCGGAATGTCTCCGGGGCGCGGTAATCGGTGAGGCTGGTGAGGTCGGGCTTGAGCGCCACGGACTCGAGCGGGTCGAACTCCACCCGGCGGGTGTAGTCGTCCAGGCTCGAGAGGTCCGGGCGGAGGTCGCCGGCCGCGGCGAGCGAGGAGATAACCGTCAGAACGATGAGGATGTATCTTGGCATATCGCGGTGCGTCGCCGCAAGTATAGCACACGCCGGCGGTTCCGTCCGGTGAATCCCGGTCCGCCGCGGATGAGACCTCTTGAGCCGACCGTGTTGACACCCCGGCGGGATAAACCTAAAATCCACACCGTGCAACGGCTTAGGCGGTTTTCTCCCATGAGGGTCGGAATCGGGTTCGACGTGCACCGGCTGACGCCCGACCGGCGGCTGGTCCTGGGCGGGATCGAGATTCCCTTCGAGCTGGGGCTCGCCGGGCACTCCGACGCCGACGTGCTGGTCCACGCGGTGATGGACGCCCTGTTGGGGGCGGCGGGGCTGCCCGACATCGGCCAACAGTTTCCCGACGACGATCCCCGCTACGCCGGGGCCGATTCCTGCGCCCTTCTGGCCGAGGTGGCGGGGATGCTCGCCGGGTCGGGATTGCGGGTAATCAACGTGGACGCGGTCGTCGCCTGCGAGCGGCCGAAGCTGGCGCCCCACGTCCCGGCGATGCGCGAGAGGCTGGGGCGGATTCTCGGGCCTCACGCGGCCGGGGTCTCCATCAAGGCCACCACCACCGAGGGGCTCGGCTGCACCGGTCGGGGCGAGGGCATCGCGGCTTGGGCGGTTGCGCTGGTCGAATGAACGAGCGCGTGAGGGGTTGACGAGGCGCTCAAGCCCCCATTCCTTTCCGGTTTCGCGGTCCGAAAGCGAGGGCTTTGGTGAAAACCGCTCTGCGTATATTGTTGATTCTCGGTTTGTTGATGGTCGCGTCCTGCAAAATCGGGCGGCGGCCGATGGGCGTGGCTTTCGTCCTCCGGGACGGCTCGCCGAAGGCCGATACGAGCCGGGCCTTCTACATGCCGGTTCTGGGCGACGAGGTGCAACCTACGGGGCTCCGGTTCGGCGATCCGGTGGAGCTGCCCTTCACCGGGCCGGTGGACCAGCTGGTCTTCACCCCGGACGGCCGGGAGCTCTGGGCCTGGGCCGGGGCCGACGTTGGTGAGCCCGCCCTCTGGTCCCTCGCCTTCTCGGGGGACCGTTTCGGCGAGCCGGAGCGGCGGTTCGACCTGGCGTCCTATCCCGCCGGACTGTCCTCGGCGGCGGCCCCCCGGGCCGATGGGGTCGTCTTCGACGCCCTGGAGCCGGTAACCGGACGCTGGCAGATTTTCATTCTCGACGACGGAGGTCTCCGGCAACTGACCCCGGGGGAGGCCGACTACCAATCCCCGACACTCTCGCCGGACGGGTCGGTGGTCGTTTTTTCCAGCAACCGGGACGGCGCCGGCGGCGCCAAAATGGACTGGGGCCTCTGGGGCTGCGAGATAGCCACCGAGTCGCTGTTCGCGGTTTACGACACTCCGTCCGACGAGGGCTCGCCCTGGTTCGCACCCGACGGCGCGCTCTACTTCGACAGCTTCGAGTATGTCGGGGAGGTGCCCGTCGGCTCCATCCGGCGCCTCGACGACCCGGCGGAATCCAAGGGTTCGCCGACCGCGGAGCGCGTGGCCGGCATCGAGGGCCTGGTCCTCTTCCCCCGGCCCAGTCCCGACGGGGAATGGCTTCTCATCACGGTTTACGACGATCCACGCTGGATGAGCCGCATCGTTAATCTGGAAACCCTGGAGAGCCGGCCCCTGGCCGGTGAGGACGCCGAAATCACCTACGCCTGCTGGCGTTGAGCTATCCACTTTGGAGCTTATCTACGGTTACAGGCCCGTCCAGGAGGCGCTGCGCGCCGGCGTCGGCGTGAAGCGGCTGTACGTAGCGCGCGAGTGCGGTCGGAAGGTCTCCGTCCTGGCCGACGGCGCCCGGAAGTGCGGCATCACGGTTTCGGTCATCCCGGAGAGGGAACTGGTTCAGATCTGCCGCTCGCAGAGGCACCAGGGCGTGGCGGCCGAGGTTGACCGGCGGGCGTTCACGGTGGAGGACCTGGTCTGGATTGCCGAAGAGCGCGGTGAGAAGCCCTTCCTCGCGGTGACCGACCACCTGGAGGACCCGCACAACCTGGGCGCGGTGCTGCGGACCGCCGAGTGCGCCGGGTGCCACGGCGCGGTCATACCCGTCCGCCGCGCCTCGCCGGTCACCGGGACCGTGGTGCGGGCCTCGGCCGGGGCGACGGCCCACCTGCCGCTGGCCGTTGTCTCGAACGTCGCCCAGGCGCTCCGGCGTTTGAAAGAACTGGGCGTCTGGTGCGTGGGGCTTTCCGGGGACGCCGGTGAGACCATCTACTCCACCGACCTGACGGGTCCGCTGGCGCTCGTCGTGGGCGCCGAGAGCCGGGGGGTCGGGCACGCCGTGGAGCTGGCCTGCGATTTCCTCGTCTGCATCCCGCTCTTCGGCGAGGTGGAGTCGCTCAACGCCAGCGTGGCCTTCGGGGTGGCCGCCTTCGAGGCGCTCCGCCAGCGCCGGGGACTTTGAAATCAAATAAAGGAGAGAACGTGGCCGCAGATGACATCCGTTTCGCCGACCGCCTGACCGGCTTCGGTCGTGAGACCGGCTTCGAGATAAAGCAGAAGGCCATGGCCCTGGAGTCCCGGGGGATTGACGTGGTGCACCTGGAGGTGGGGGAGCCCGATTTCCCCACGCCGCCGAACATCATCTCCGCCGCCAAGAGCGCCCTGGACGCCGGACAGACCCACTACGCCCCCAGCGCCGGCCTGCCGGCCCTGCGCGAGGCGGTGGCCGAGCACGTCACCGGCGCGTACCACACCCCCGTGCGCCCCGCCGAGGTCGTCATCGCCCCCGGGGCCAAGCCGCTCATCTTCTTCAGTATCCAGGCGCTGGTCAACCCCGGGGAGCTTGTGCTCATCCCCGACATCAACTTCCCGGCCTACGAGGCTGCGGCAATGATAGTCGGAGCGCGGATAGAGACCTACCCCCTCCTCCCGGAGACGGGGTTCCGGCCCGACCTGGACTGGCTCGCCGACAAAGCGGCCTCCGACAAAATCCGGATACTCGTCACCAACAGCCCCCACAACCCCACCGGCGGGATGTTCGCCGCGGAGGATTACTCCCGGATCGCCGAATTGTCCGAGAAGTACGGGTTCTGGGTCCTCTCCGACGAGGTGTACTCCTCCATCGTCTACGACGAGCCCCACGTCTCGGCGCTCGCCTCTCCCGCCCTCAAGCCCCGCCTGATAATGGTGGACGGCTGGAGCAAGACCTTCGCCATGACCGGCTGGCGCCTGGGGTACGGCGTCGTCCCCGAATCCCTGGCCAAGAAGCTGGCGACCCTGACCACCAACTCCAACTCCTGCACCTGCACCTTCAACCAGTACGGGGCGCTGGAGGCGATAAAGAACCCCGAGAGCTGGAACGCCGTGGAGCGGATGCGCCGGGAATTCACCGCGCGCCGAGCATACCTCATCCCCGCCCTGCGCCGGCTCGACTGCCTCAAGGTAAGCGAGCCCAAGGGCGCCTTCTACGCCTTCGCCGACCTCTCGAGCCTGGGGATGCCGTCCAAGGAAATTAACGACCGCCTTCTCAACGAGGCCCACATCGCCGCGCTCCACGGTACCGCCTTCGGCGCCGCCGGCGAGGGCTACATCCGTTTCAGCTTCGCCAACAGCCTGGTCAACCTGCACAGCTTCGTTGACCGCCTCACCGCCTGGGTCGCGAAGTACCGCCCGGAGGGCGGTTAAGTCCCGGGTCCGCCGGGGTGGTTCGGGACCTGTGGTCATCTATGCCCGGAGGTTACCTGACGCACATGTGTTAAAATCGCCCGGGATGAATGGGATGTTGATTTGAAACGGATGCTCTTCATCGCAGTGCTCGTGTTCCTCCTCCCCGCCGCGGCGCAGACTCCGGTGGAAGCGCCGCCATTACAGGCGGAGGAGGTGCTCCGGGAGGCCGGGTTCAAGCTGCCCCACCCCAAGGGGACCGAGCTACCCGCCCTGATCGAGGAGAAGGCCCGGACCTGCGCCGAGACCCACGCCGCCGAGGTCGAGCCCGACACCGAGGAGAAGATAGAGAAGGCCACCGAGGAGGTGGGCAAGGCGCTGGGGCCCATCAGCCAGCTCTTCGCCTGGCTCTCCGCCCTGCCGGGTTATTGGGAGGCCTTCCTGGTCGGCGCCGTGTTACTCGTCGGCCTCTTCATCCTCTACGGCCTGGTGATGCTCGGCGTGAAGGGCATCATGCGCAAGAGGGGGAAGCCCGATTGGCGTCTGGCCCGTCGGTACAACTTCTTCCTCCGCATCCTCATGCTGTCCATAGGCGTCCTGGGCGCCCTGGTCTGGGTGGACGCGACCAAAGGCTGGTTCTACAGCGTGGTCACGTCCATCGCCAGCCTCTCGGCGGCCTTCCTCGTTATAAACATCTTCAGCTACTTCATCCTGGAGCGTAGCCGGAAGAAAAAGCAGGGCAAGACGATGCCCGCCCTGTTCCAGCAGGTCGTCCGCGGAATCGCGTACATAGTCGCGGTCGTGGCCGTCGTCGGGACCGCGACGAGCCTGGACCTCTCGGCGCTCCTGGCCTCGTCGGCGGTGCTCTCCCTGGTTTTGGGCCTGGCGCTCCAGGACACACTGGGGAACGTCTTCGCCGGGATGAGCATCCAGGCCAGCAAGCCCTTCGAAATCGGCGACTGGGTGGCATTCAAGGAGTTCGAGGGCCAGGTGGTGCAGATGAACTGGCGCGAGGTGCGCATCCGCACCTTCGACGGGGACGACGTCATCCTGCCGAACAGCGTCGTCGCCTCCACGGACCTGTGCAACTACTCCCACCCCACGACGAAGCACGTGGCCGATCTGCTCATCGGCACCAGCTACCAGGACCCGCCCGAGAAGGTCCGCCGCATCGTCCACGAAGTGCTGGATGACGTGGAGGGGATCGAACCGGCTCAGCAATGCCTCTATCTCATGGATTACAAGGACTTTTCCATCGAGTACCGGGTCCGTTTCTTCATCTTCGATTACTCGAGGTTGCGCAACGTGCGGGCCGAGGTGATGAACCGGCTCTGGTACGCTTTCAAGCGCGCGGGCATTACGATTCCCTTCCCCATCCGCGACGTTTACCTCCGCCAGGTAGATGAGCGGGTTCTGGAGGAGGGCGCTCGACGGGCGCTCAACCGCCGGATCGAGATGCTCCGCAAGGTGGAGCTCTTCTCGCCTCTTTCGCCTGCAGTGTTCGATACGCTGGCCCGAGCCTTCAAGACCCTGATGTTCGCCCGGAGGGAGGTCGTCATCGAGCAGGGGGAACAGGGCGACACCTTCTACCTCATCGGGAGCGGCCGGTTCGAGGTCTTCGTAAAGAAAGCGAAGGCGAAGCACCGCTTCGGGGTCAAGGTGGCCGAGCTGGGGCCGGGCAACTTCTTCGGCGAGATGAGCCTGCTGACGGGCGAGGCGAGGACCGCCACCGTCGTCGCCACCGAGGAGAGCGAGGTTTACGCCCTGGGCAAGGAGGACTTCAGGGAAATCCTGCAGGGACACCCCGAGGTGAGCGCGCAATTGGCCGCGGCCGCCAGCGAGAGGGTGACCCAGAACCTGGCCCTGCTGTCGAAATACCTCACCCAGGACGAGCAGAAAACGATGGCGGATAAGGAAAAAACGGACCGCATCCGCCGGGCGATTCTCGGTCAGATGCGGGAGTTCTTCGGGTTCTAGCGCGCGGACTATACGACGGGGCTCTCGGAGCCCTTTTTTATTTACCGCTCAGGAGCTCCAGCCTTCCCTCGAGACCGTCCGTGACGGTGAAATCGAGCCCCCCGTCGGTCTTGGCGAAAATGAGCAGCCCCTCCAGGTCGTCGTCGGCCTCCAGGAGCCTCAGCCCTTCCTCCGGCCCCAGGACGAACACGGCGGTGGCGTAGGCGTCGGCCAGGACGCACACGGGCGCGGTGACGGTCACCGAGACGAGCCCACGCGCGGGCCGGCCCGTCCTCGGATCGAGGATGTGGTGGTAGCGCACGCCGTCCTCGATGAAGTAGCGCTCGTAATCCCCCGAGGTGGCCACCGCCCCGCTCTGTAGCTCCAGGACGGCGAAGAGCTCCCCCGGCGCACGGGGGTGCTGGACCCCGATGGTCCACGAACCGCCGCCGGCCCTTTCCCCGAACACGGCGATGTCCCCGCCGATGTTGACCAGTCCCGCCTCGGCGCCGGCTTCTTTCATCGCCTCAAGGGCCCGGTCTGCGGCGTACCCCTTGGCTACGCCGCCCAGGTCCAGGGCGACTCCTTCCGGAATATCCACGCCGTCCCCGGCGAGCCCGACCCGCCGGTAATCCACGCGGGGGAGTATCCTCGAAATTTCCTCGTCGCCGGGCACCCTCCGTTTCTCCCCGTTGAACCCGTAGGCTTCTACGAGGGGCAGGACGGTGGGGTCGAAGGCGCCGCCGGATTTCTCGGCGACCCGGAGTGACACCTCCAGGACCTCCGCCAGACCCTTAGAGACCCGCACCGGTCCCCCGCCCGCCGACAGGTTGAGCCGGTACAACTCCGCCTCGGGGTCGTAGCAGTCGGCCCAGCCCTCCACGTCCTCCACCGCTCGTCGGGCCGCGTCCAGGGCGCTCTCCCCGCCCACGGCGCAGAGCTCCACCACGGTGTCCATGGCGAAGAAGCCGTCCCGCTCCTCGGCGGCGCAGGACACTATCAGCGGGAGGAGGAGGGGCGCGGCTCGGAGGATTTTTCTCATAGGGTGTCGGGGTCCCGGCCGTCGAGGGCCGCGTTGACGAGGGAATCGGCGAGGCGGTTCTTCTCCCGGGGGATGAAGTGAAAGCGGACTCGGGTCAGTTCCCGAGCGAGGGCGAGCGCCCGGGCCTTCAGCTCGGCGAGGCGGGGGTCTTTCGTCCTGTACTCGCCGGTGAGCTGGCGGACGACGAGCTGGGCGTCCAGGTAAACGTCCAGCCCGGTGAGCCCGAGTCGGCGGGCGAGCTCCAGGCCGGCGATGACGGCGGAGTACTCGGCGACGTTGTTCGTGGCGCGGCCTATCTCTTTCGCGCGACGGAGAAGCTCGTTTCCGTCCGCATCGTAGAGCACGAGCCCGTAGGCCGCGGGGCCGGGGTTTCCCCGGGCCCCCCCGTCGGTGAAGAGCCTGGCCTGCACCTCTTCCATCACCCTCCGAGGGAGGCGGTGAAGTCCGCCCGGCGGTCGTCCAGGAAAGTGGCGGGATCCTCGGCCTCGGGGAGGCGGATATCCCCGAAAATCGCCCTCAGGCCGGAGGGTAGCTCTCTTTGGAGGGCGTCGTAACTGATCAATCCCCGCCAGGAGCCGACCAGCGTTTCCCCGGCGGTGTCGAAGAGGAGGAGCTCGACGGTGACCCGGTCCCCGAGGTAGCCGCAGTTGACGACGAGGAGACGCTCAAAGCCGCCCGCGGCGGCCGCCCGGTTCATCCCCGCCAGGTCGCCCGGCGCTATCGTCGGGTCCGCCATCTCCGCCCCGTACCCCGCGGCGTCCAGCGCCCGGCCGAGCCACGCCGCCAAACCGCCGGAGAGCCACTCGCCGGGGTCGAGGGGGAACACGGCGGTGCCCGCGCCGGAGGCGGATGCGGCAAGGGCGAGTAGGGCGAAGACTGCGATTGAACGCTGCAAGTCGCTCATCCTGTCCGCACCCCCGGGCGGGCAGTCCCGGGAACCGGTAGACATCGGGGTGCTTCCGGGGCTATTATAGCAGCCGACGGCGCAGTTCGCCGCAGTTTGGCGGGAGCATGAACATCACCACCCCCCGCATGGGGCTCTGCCACCTCGGCTACCGGCGCTTTCTGGAGGGATTCGGGCACCGGGTCTTCATCCCGCCCCCCACGACCAAGCACACCCTCTCCCTGGGCACGCGCTACAGCCCCGAGTTCGTCTGCTTCCCCTTCAAGATAATCACGGGTCAGTACTTCCAGGCGCTGGCGCAGCACCCCGAGATTCAGGCCATCTTCACCTCGGGGGGCAGAGGCCCTTGCCGCGCCGGGCTCTACGGCGTGCTGCACCGCCAGATACTGGCCGAGCACGGCCACCCCCTGGAGCTCTACCTCCTCGAGCCGCCCGTCATCGCCAACATCAAGCGGATGAGCCCGGGCATGACCTGGGCGGAGCGGATTACCCAGACCGTGTATGCGTGGCGCTTGCTCAAGGTGGTGGAGGAGATCGAGCGCCTGTCCCATTTCTACCGTCCGCGCGAGCTCCACCCCGGCTCGACGGACCAGGCCATGGCCCTGGCGCTCGCGCGCGTAGCGAAGATACCCACCATCCACCGCTACGACGACCTGGTGGAGTGTATAGGGCGTTTCTTCTCCCACCACGTGCCCACCAGGCGCGACTTCGAGCCGCTCCGCGTCGGCATCGTCGGGGAAATTTTCGTCGTCCTGGACGCCTTCGCCAACTGCGACGTAGAACGGACCCTGGGCTACCTTGGCGTCGAGGTCCACCGGAGCCTTTACGTCACCAAGTGGCTGCTGGGCGGAATCTACCGGCGATGGACCAAACACCGGATTGCCCGGGCGTCGAGGCTGTTCCTGGAGTTCTGGGTCGGGGGGGATGGGCGGGAGAGCGTCGGAGAGAGCGTCATTTACGCGCGGGAAGGCTTCGACGGCGTCATACAGTTGTCGCCGTTCACCTGCATCCCGGAGATTGTTGCCAAGAGCATACTGCCGCGCATCGGCGCCCAGACCGGCATGGCGGTGCTGTCGCTGGACATTGACGAGTCCACGGGGCGGGCGGGATTGCAGACGAGGCTCGAGGCCTTCGTGGACATGCTCTGGCGTAAACGACCAGCCGAACGACCCGCCGCTGTATCGCGAGCTCGGGTGGCGGAGAACCCGGTGTAGGGCAGGTACGACCTACGGGGACTTCGGGGGCCGGCCTGGGGTGGTTTTTTTAACGTAGAGGCGGGTCTCCTGACCCGCCCGTTCTATAACGTTCCTGTGCGCCGACTGGTGGATCGGTCTTATTCGGCGGGGATGGTAATCTCCGGCCTACGAGGTGCGGCGTGGATTTTTCGCGGGCTTCTTGAGCGTTAAAAAGGGCCCCTTCGAGGACCCGTCTCGGTCTACCTTCGCGGGCTTTTCTTTATCCTCGACACCCGTTAAAATGGGGCCCCTTCGGGGGATACTTCTCACGAAGAAGTGGAATGCGGTCGGTGAAGCCGTGTCCCCCTTGTTAAAAAGGGTCCCTTCGAGGACCCGTCTCGGTCTACCTTCACGGGCTTTTCTTTATCCTCGACACCCGTTAAAATGGGGCCCCTTCGGGGGATCCTTCTCACGAAGAAGTGGAATGCGGTCGGCGAAGCCGTGTCCCCCTTGTTAAAAAGGGCCCCTTCGAGGACCCGTCTCGGTCTACCCTCACGGGCTTTTCTTTATCCTCGACACCCGTTAAAATGGGGCCCCTTCGGGGGATCCTTCTCACGAAGAAGTGGAATGCGGTCGGTGAAGCCGTGTATCTCCGCTTTAAAAAGGGCCCCTTTGGGGGGCCCTTTTTGCGAACGGGTTATCCCGTTACCGAACCAGGTGCTTGAGCTCTTTGCCGGCACGGAAGTTCGGAACCTTGCGGGCCGGGATGTTGATTTTCTGCTGTGTCCGCGGGTTGCGGCCGGTGCGGGACTTCCGCTGGGCGACGAAGAAGGTGCCGAAGCCGACGAGGGTCACGCGCTCGCCCTTCTTCATGGCGCCCTTGATGCCGTCAACAACGGCATTGAGGGCCTGGCCAGCCTGGCGCTTGGTGAGTCCGGTCTGGCTGGCGATGCGATCGATGAGGTCTTGCTTGGTCATTTTTCCCCCTTGGGGTAGCGGCGCTTTCGCGCCTGTCTCGTTTTATGGAACTTCTGCTTGCCGGCTCAGTTTAAACTGAAACCGGGGGTCACTACATGTGAAGCGTTGTTTAAAGCGCGTTTACGCTTTTCTGCAACCGACGAAGCTACTATAAACAGGCTTTCCAAGGCTTGTCAAGAAAAAATTTACGAAAAAACCGCTCCATCAGCCCTTTTAGAGGGATAAAGCCCCACCCGCCCCGGGGTTCATAGAGCCTAATTCGTTGTATATCAAATAGTTATCGAGCGTGAGCTTTAAAATCGGCTGCGTTGACTTTTTTTACGCCAAGCCCTATCATTGCTTGCTGATAGGGCCGTAATTACCCTCCGAACGCGGGTTTCGGGGGTCCCGTGAACCCGGCGAGGATGAAGCACAACAAGTACAGCATCCGGTTGAAATCCGACCTCGAGGCCCTGGCGGGTATCAAGCGGTTCGTCAACCGGGTGGCTTCCCTGCACGGCGTACCGGGAACCGTGCGCGACGACATAACCCTGGCGGTTTACGAGGGCTGCGCCAACGTCATCGAGCACGCCTACAAAGACTCCCCGAAGCTCGACATCAAGGTGGAGCTGGAGATACAGGAATCCGCGGCAATCATCTTCATCTACGATTCGGGACCCCCCTTCCGGCCTCCCGACGACGTGGGTCGCACCGGAGGTCGCACCGGAGGTCGCACCTCGCCCGACGTGTGGGAGCTCATTGACAGGGGGGCCGACGGAGGGCTGGGCCTCTGGATGATCCACAACCTGATGGACGAGGTCAACTTCTACAACCGGGACGGCCTGAACGTTCTGGAGATGAAGAAGGGGTTCAAGGTGCGACCTACGCCTTGAAAAGCCCCGACCCGCAGTAGTTTTGCGGTTTCGATCCGGATGGCGGCTCGTGGATTCACCACCTCGGCACGCCTCTACGGAGCTGGCACGGTTTGTGATTGGCTATTAAAGAAGATAACCACCCCTCCACGTCCGTTTTACCGGGGACGTAATTTCGTTTCCTATTAACCGGGGCACCCACGGCCATGCACGAGCTCTCCATAACCCTCAACCGCACCACCCCGGACGGCGTCCGCGTCTACGAAATTTCCGGCATGCTCGGCATCGAGGGCTCGACGGACATCCAGAAACTCTTCGAGGTCTGCCTGGGCGAGGGTGTGTACAACACCGTCTTCATCCTCGATAAGCTCGAGTTCATCTCCAGCGCGGGCGTGGGCGCCTTTATCTCCGTGGCCAAGGAGGTCCGGGCCTCGGACGGCGACATCGTTTTCGCGCTCATCCCCCCCCGCATCCGTCGCGTGCTGGAATCCCTGGACCTTCTGGATTACTTTAAAATTTACGACTCGGTTGACGAGGCCCTGGACCATTTTTCCCACCTGACCCCCACGACGTCCGAAGTCCTGGTGCCCGAGTCCCCCATCGAGGTCCCCCTTCGCTCCCTGGCCACCCCCAAGGACGTGCTCGAGTTTTCAGACATCCTGGTCCGTCTCAGGAGCTCTGATCAGCCCATCGCGCTGGCCCTCAGCGCCGCCGTTGACGTCTTCGGCATCCCGTGGATGGCGCTCTTCAACCAGACGGGCGACGGATTTTTCGCGCCCCTGGTCGTCGCGGGCCAGGGGATCGGCATCGGCCCGGGCTTTCGCCTGCCCGTGGACGGGGATTTCGTGGACCGTCTGCGCGGCGCGAAGAGCGACTTCCTCCTCTTCCCGCGCTGGCGCCGTACGTTCCCCTCGTCGGAGGAGCTTGAGACGCTACAGATGGCGGGCACGCAGGGCATTCTCCGCATCCGCTCGGGCGAGGGTCTCCACGCGTTCATCTGTTTCGGTCCCAGCCCCATCATCGAGGGTGAGGTCGAAGCCCTCGCCCTCCTGGGCCGCCAGCTCAACTGGTTCATCCTCTACCACCTCTCGGTCGAGCCTTTAGTCGGTGAACTGGCGGCTGCTTCGGAGCGGCTGACGCAGGCGGACGAGGAGCTGACCCTTGCCGGTAAAAAGCTCACCCGCAAGACCCTCGAGCTCAAGACCATGTTCCAGGCCGCCCGTGATTTCAGCGGCCAATTCGCCGTTCACGAGCTGTTGAACACCTTCCTGGTCATCGTCATCGGCCAGCTCGGCGTCAGCCGCACGGCGGTCTTCCTGATGGAGGGCGACCACCTGAACCTCAAGCTCGCCAAGGGCATCACCGACGAGCTCGACCTGACCTACTCCCAGGTTCTCTCCGAGGACGTCCGCCGTGAGCTCTTGACGACGAAGAAGCCGTTGCCGCTGGACGCCCTGACCGAGGACGGCTCGGGCAGCCTGAAGCAGAAGCTGACCGAGCTGGGTTTTACGATGGTCTGCGGGCTCGTCTCTACGCGCGAGTTCCTCGGCATCCTGGCCCTGGGGCCCAAGGTCGGGCAACTGGATTACGACGCCGAGGATCTGCACCTCATCTGGAGCCTCTCCAAGCAGGTGTCCGTCCACCTGGAGAACGCCCGCCTGTTCCAGCGCCTGCACAAGCACGACCGCGACACCGTCGGCCGTCTCATCGCCGCCATAGACTCCCGCGATCCCTACACCCGCGGTCACTCCGAGCGCGTCAGCCGTTACGTGGCCAAGCTCGCGCAGATGATGGACCTTCCCCGGCAGGAGATCCACCAGATCGTCTACGGCGCCATTCTGCACGACGTCGGCATGATAGCCACCCTGGCCGACGCCACCATCCAGGACACGGTGCAGCTCTCCGAGGAGGAGCAGAGACAGGTGGAGGCGCACCCCGAGGTCGGCGCGGACATCCTCAAGCTCCTCGGTTTCGACGAGGAGTGCATCAAGACCGTCCGCCAGCATCACGAGCGCTGGGACGGGAAGGGTTACACCCTGGGGCTCGCGGGCGAGGAGGTTTACGTCGGCGCACGCCTGGTGGCGGTCGCGGACTCCTACGACGCGATGATCTCGGGACGACGGTACCAGCAGCCCAAAACCGCCCGGTCGGCCCTGGCCGAGCTCGAGGCCGAGGCCGGCTCGCGCTACGACCCGAAGGTGGTGTCCCTCTTCGTCCGGCTGATCACCGCCAAGCACGGCGACGAGGTCTGACCGGATTTATCCCGCTTCAAGGAGCATGGAGTGGCTGATACGGATCGCAGGGTCAGGATCTATTCCGGCGAGGTCGAGACCGGCAGCGCCGCCGCTTTCGGCCTGGCGATGGGCCGGCGCGGTAATGGTGGACGGGTGGCGGTGGTGCGGTTTCTGAGGCCGGAAACGTCCGGGGAGGCCGAGTCGGCGGTCAAGCTGGGAATCGAGGTTTTTCCCTGCGACCTCGGCGAGGGCGGGCGGAGCTCGGCGGAAAAGGGCTGGCGGACGGCTCTCGACCTAATCGAGGCCCGGGGCCATGACCTGCTGGTGCTGGACGGGCTCCTGGACGCGGTGGAGGCCGGTTTTATCCCCCTCGCGGACGTCGAGACGGTGTTCCGTGTGGGATTCCCCTTGGAGCTGGTCCTCACCGGCCGCAGGGCGCCGGTGGAACTGGTGAAGCGGGCCGATGCCGTCGTCGAGATGCTGGACATCAAGCACTGAGGTCGGTGGGCCGCTTTTTCTGCGATTGTCTGCGACGGCGCGTCTTGGATTCATCGGCACACTGTGGTGCGGTATTTGATGCCGGAGGGCGTGAGAGCCCTCTTCATTACAGGGAAGTCATTTCGCCGCGGCGGAACGACCGACCCCCGTTGGGTGGTGTGATCGGTATGAACGCGACGGCGTTCCGAGACGGCGTCGCCGTGACCCGAAAAAAGGCGGAACGTTGAAGGTCGTCCTCTTCACAGCCGTACCGATCCTTCTGGCGGCCGCGCTCGTCCTGGCCTTCCTGCCGAACCGGCTGGGTTTCGGCCCCTTCGCCGAGGAAATCGCCCTGGAGCATTACGACGTGCGGAACGCGCTTTTAGAGCGCATCGGGGAGCTCTCCGACGAGGAGCTGGTCGGGCAGCTCTTCGTGGTCGGGGTGGACGGCCTCGACCTGAACGACGCGACGGTGGAGAGGCTCGCCGGGCTCCGGCCCGCCGGGGTCATCCTCTTCACCCGGAACATCGCCGACGCCGACCGGCTCCGGGGGCTGACCGGCGCCCTGCAGGCGGAGGCTGCGGAACTGGGCCTGCCCGGCCTTCTCATCGCCGTGGACCAGGAGGGGGGAAGGGTCCGTCGGCTGAAGGACGGCTTCACCGCAATCCCGGCCATGGGCGAGCTGCCGGGGAGGACGGACCCCGCGGGTGCCGAGACGGTGGGGGAGGTCGTCGGCCGGGAGCTGGCCGCGGTGGGTTGCAACTGGAACCTGGCCCCGGTGGTGGACGTTTTGACGAACCCGGCCAACCCGGGCATCGGAGACCGATCCTTTTCCTCGGACCCGCAGGTGGTGTGCGAGTACGCCGCCGCCGTGGCCCGGGGGATTCTCGCGTCCGGCGTCGCCGTCTGCGCCAAGCACTTCCCCGGAAAGGGCGAGGCCGCCGTGGACGCCCACTACGACCTGCCGGTCATCGGCGTGGACCGGGAGCACCTCGAGGCTTACGAGTGGCCACCCTTCCGCGCGCTTTTGACCGACGGTCAGTGGCTCAAGGCGGCGATGGTCAGCCACGTGGTCGTCCCTACTCTGGACCCCGACCTGCCCGCCAGCCTCTCCCCGGCGGCCTACGACGCCCTGCGGGGCGAAATAGGCTTCGACGGCGTGGCGGTGACCGACGACCTGGAGATGGGTGCGATAGTGAAGAACTACGGGCTTCCCGAGGCGGCGGTGATGGCGCTCGGGGCCGGGGCCGATCTGGTGCTCATCTGCCACACGGCCGCCCGGATGACCGAGGCCCGGGACACCGTCCTGGCGGCGTTGAAAGAAGGCGGCCTGGAGCGCGATTCGCTCCGCCGCCACGTTCTGCGGGTGTGGCTCTTTAAGCTGGCCCTGGGGCTGCCGCTGCCCGGGTTCGGCGATTACGACCGCGCCTTCGGGGAGCTCTGTCTGCGCCTGGGGCTTGACCCCCTCGAGTGGAGGCTGCTGCTGGACGACCCGCCCGACGTCTCGGTCTGTGGCTCGATCGAGCACCGTTCCCTCATGGACGGCGCCCTGCGCTAACCCGGCGGCGTCCACTCCCCGGTGGCCGCCGATTTCCGCATCCGCTCATCCAGGGCCATCTTCCTCCCGATCACCAGCTCCCAGTCCTGCTCCGCGGCCCATCGCCGGGCCCCCTCGCCCAACTTTTTCAAGAGGTCCGGGTCACGCCAGAGGCGGAGGATTTTTTCCGCCAGGTCGTCCGGGTCCCACGGGTCGCAAAGAAGGCCCGTCTCCCCGTCGCGCACGGCGTCGGGAATCCCCCCGGACCGGCCGCCGATCTGCGGCGTCCCCGCCGCCCCGGCCTCCATGAAAACGATGCCGAATCCCTCGAAGGAGCCCGGCGGGTCGTCTCGGCTGGGCATCACGTACAGGTCGGCCAGGTGATAACAGGCCGCCAGCTCGTCGTCGGGAATCCGCCCCAGGAGGCGCACCGCGTCCGTCAAGCCCAGCTCCCCGACCATCCCGCGAATGCGCGGAAGGTAGAAGCCGTCGCCGCCCAGGAGGAGCACGGTCTCGGGGAATTCTTCCAGAACCCGGGGCAGGGCCCGCAGAACGGTGTCGAACCCCTTGAGCGGGATCACCCGCCCGACGATGAAGAGCACCCTGTTGACGGGCGAGATGTCGTGGCGCCGGCGGAGCTCGTCGAGAAGGACCTCGGGCGGCGGGGCGTCGAAGTGGCCAAAATCCACCCCGGGGTGGATGATTTCTATCCGGTCGGGGGGTACGCCGTGGCCCCGCTCCACTATCTCGGCGCAGTAATGTGCGTTGGCGAGCACCGCCGCCGCCGCTCGGAAACCTTTGGCGAAGAAGGGTGCCAGGCGCTTATCCTTGGAGAAGCGGAGGGTCTCGGTGCCGTGGGCGTAGATGAGGTATGGCCAGCCGCCGATCGCCGCCAGAAGCATCGCCGCCAGGGAATCCGGGTGGCAGTACCCTACGTGGATGGTGTCCGGCGAGCCCTCGGAGATGAGCCGGCAGGCGGCCTCGAAATTTCCCAGAAACTCGGCGGCCTTCCACGCGGGGCAGGCGGTGAGGAATTTTCCGATCGTCCCTACCACTTCCCGGGACGGCGGCCGGCCGGGGAGGGGGCGGGCGGCCTCGGCGGCACGGCGCGCCAATCTACGGCACTCTCCCAGCCGGAAGCGCCTCCCGGTGTAGACGCGCCGGATGGGCACCGGGCTGTCCGCGTCGTAGGAACGCCAGCCCGTGCGGTAACAGTCAAGCACGCGGACGGGGAGGCCGCGTTCGGTAAAACCCTCGGCGGCGTGGACCATCGAGGTCTGGATTCCCCCCGCGGAGGGCGGGTACGAGTGGGCCAGCAGGAGGACGCCCCCCGTCTTGAGCGGTGCGCCGCGGGGGACGGTCGCCCGGAGACGTCGGGTGAATTCCCGCGCCGCCACGCGGGACGGGATTTTCCGAAAAAAGGGCAGCGTCCAGAGGAGCCCGCCCTTGGTGATCCGCTGAACCGGCGTGAAGAGCATGACATACCAGACCTCCTCGGCCAGGGAAAGGGCAGCGAGGAGGAGCCAGGTTTTCACGTGGCGCTGGTCCTTGCACGCGAGGTAGACGCGCCGGTAGTGCGGATACCTAGCCGCGGCGCGCACCGCGCGGAAGAGGCCGAAACCTCCCGTCGGGGGGAGGTCGTCGAGGCGGATGCGCTCGTCGGCCGGGGGCCACCGGGCCCCCTCGGGGTAGTTGAAGTCTATGACGAGGTCGCGCATCAGCGGTACTCCAAAAGGAGTGTCTGGGCCGCGGCCCAACCCTCGTCGGCGTTGACCAGCACCAGGTCGTGCAGGTTCTCATCGGTGTGTGAATCGGGGTACTCCAGCTCGCCGTTGACGTAGTGAACCAGCGTTCCGCCGGGACCGCAGAGCCAGAGGGCGTCGTCGCGGTCCGGCTCGACGGCCAGCCCGCGCAGGAGAACGCCGGTGTCGGCGACCGTATCCATCGTCCCGGCATCGTAACGGTAGATGCAGCCGTCGGCGTCCACGGCCCAGCCGGCGTCGGAATCCGTCAGGGCGCAATCCTCCAGCCGCCCACCGTCTATATCTTCAACGGTATAATCGTCGTCGGTGTAGTTGAAATGCAGGTAGGCGCCGTTGCCCGTGGAAATTCTCACGCCGACAACGAGCGCCTCGCCGGAGGCGTGAACGTCCACCGCCCGCCAGATGTAGTCGGCGTCACTCCAGACCAATTCCCAGTCCGTCCGCCGCCGCCAGACCTGGCCCTCGGAGCCCACTGTTACCACCGAGCCATCGCTTCTCGCGGCCACGTCGGCGAGGAAGGCCGGCGTCCCGGGCGGGCCGACCTCACTCCATCCTTCGGCGGGGTCATAGCGGAGGATGCAACCCTTCTCCTCGGAGTCGGCGCCCACCGCCCAGCAGCCGCCGCCCTCGTCCGGGGCCACGCCGGTCAGCTCGTAGTCGTCATGACCGCTGTTTATGTTTATCCAAGAGTCCCCGTCGCAGTACCACGCCTCCCCAACCTGGCCCACGACCCACACCTCTCCCGTCGGGGTGGCCGCGATGTCGCGCAGGCCCAGCGCCGGGCCTTCCGGCAGCTCGTACTCGCTCCAGAAGGGCGCCAGGTCTATGTCTGAGCAGGCCGCCGCCATGAGAAGCGCGGCGGCCGTGAGAATCAGTCTTTTGCGCATAGAGTTAAATGAAAAGGACGCTGATCGAGAGGTCGTAGTGCGTCCGGCGGATGGCCTCCCCCATGAGCTTGGCCACGCTGATGGTCCGGATGATTCCGGGCGCGCCGGGTCGCAGGGGAATGGAGTCGGTGACGATGAACTCGGTGAAGACCGAATCGGCGAGCTTCTCGTAGGCCTTCCCGGAGAAGACGCCGTGGGTCACCGCGGCGCGCACGCTCTTGGCCCCCCGCTCGGATAAAAGCCGCGCGGCGTTGACCATGGTCCCGCCCGTGGACACGATGTCGTCAATGATGAAGCAGTGCTTTTCCTCGACCTCGCCGATGAGGGTCAGGGCCTTGGAGGCGTCGGTGGAGTAGCGGCTCTTGTCCACGATGGCGAAGCCGCAGTCCAGCCGGTCGGCGTAGGAGCGGTTGATCTTGGCCGATCCGGCGTCGGGGGCGACGATGACCAGCTCGGCGGGGTCGAAGTTGTGCAGCTCGCGCAGGAAGAGGGGGCGCGGCAGGAGGTTGTCCACCGGGATGTCGAAGTAGCCCTGGATCTGGCCGGCGTGGAGGTCCAGGGTCAAAAGGCGGTCCAGCCCGGCCCGCGTCAGGAGGTTGGCCACCAGCTTGGCCGTTATCGGTACGCGGGGCTTGTCCTTGCGGTCCTGGCGGGCGTAGCCGAAGTAGGGGACGACGGCGGTGACCCGGCGGGCGCTGGCCCGGCGCAGGGCGTCCACCATCGTCAACAGCTCCATCAGGTTGTCGTTGACGGTGGCCGAGGGCGAGCCGCAGGTGGGCTGGAAAACGAAACAGTCGCGGCCGCGGACGTTCTCGCCTATCTCCACCCGCACCTCGCCGTCGGCGAAGCGGTCCAGAACCCGCTTGCGCAGCGGCGAGTGCAGGTAGGCGGCGACGTCCTCGGCCAGACGGGGGTGGGCGTTGCCGGAGAAGAGGAACAGGTCGAGCATGGCGTGACTCCCGGGAGTCGGGTGGTGGGTCGGTTCGGACCTGCGGGGCCGTCGGATTTTCTCGACGTTTATTCTACCACAGCCGCCCCGGTCGCCGGGCGTCCCCGGCGCGAAAAGGGGATGACTTTCGCCATCCCCGTGAAGAACCTTACTTTTAAAGTGGCGCTTCGCCGGTTCAGCGGACGATGACCAGCCGGCGGCCGACCGTCCACCCGTCACCGGCGAGCCGTGCCAGGTACACCCCCGGAGCCGCGGCCGAGGAATCCCACACCACGCGTCCCTCCGCCGGCGTCACCGCCGTCGAGAACAGCTCGCGACCGGCGAGGTCGTAAATGACGAATCGGGCCGCTCCATCGCCGGGGACGGTGAATTCGAAGGTCACCCGGTCGGAGGAGGGCGAGGGGTAAGGCGCGCTGAGAGTGAGACCGGCGCGGTCGCTCTCGGCGGGACCCACCTCCACCGGTCCGAGGCGCGTCCGCCGCCCGGAGAGGTCCGTCACTTCGAGAACGTAGTAACAGCCGGCATCCGGGGCCTCCCGGTCGAGATAGCGACCCTCGGTGGAATCCAGCCGGACTACCGTTGTCTCCTCCGCCCCGTCCTCGCGCAGAAGGACGACCGTCCGCGCCTCTGGCGAGCTCCACCGGGTCAGGACGCCGTCCCCGGTGCGCGCGGCGCTGAATTCCGCGTCCCCGACGCCGGTTTCGCTCACGTCAGCGTGGTAGTCGTAGGTTCCGGGCCCCGCCGCGGTCGGCCTCGTCGTCACGAGCACCACCCGGTCGTGGGTGTACGGGAATTCCGGCGCGTCGAAGGTGGACCAGTTCTCCGAGTCCAGGTCGAGGCGCGCGACCTCGGTGGCCGACTCGTCGCCCGAGTCTATGCGCAGGACGTCCACGGTGAAGTCGGAGGCGTCGTGGCCGTCGAAGGTTCCGTAGAGCCATTCGGTGATTTCAGGCCCGCGTCCGGGCTCCACGAAGAGCACGTACTCCCCGGCGTAGCGGGAGAGGCTGTTGGAGCCCGAGGCGGGGTAGTTGTTGTGGATCGAGGCGGGGGTGAAGAGCGGCAAGTCTTCGCCGAAATAGCTGTACCGGCCATCGAAGAGGTCGGAGTCCGCCAGGTCGAGGAAGTTCGCGGCGACCCAGTCGGGCAGGATATCCTCGAAGGTGGTCCCGGCGTCCACGGTGTCCAGGGCGTTGTTCACCCCGGTGATGGAGTTCGCCTGCTCGTGGACCAGCTCCCATACGAGGTCCACCGGGTCGGCGGAGCCCTCGCCGTAGTGCTCGTAGAGGTAGAGCGTCCAGAGGTAGGTCTTGATGTAGTCAGCCCAGGCGCCGTTCCAGGCCGTCAGGTCGTTGTCCGAGTTGCCGTTGAAGCCGCTGATGGAGTCGGGATGCCCGTAGAGGAACATGGCCAGCTCGGCGCAGCCCTCGTCCACCCAGGCGAGCTCGTCGGAGTCCTGGTACCAGTGGAGCATGTGCTGGCACTCGTGGGCGGCGACGGCTATCATGTAGTCCCCGCCGGGGTCGTTGTCCGAGCTGTTCAGGTAGACGATTTCCCGCTCGTTGGAGTGCCATTCGTACTCGCCGTCGGGGTACTCGTCGTAGAACATCCAGAAGCCGTCGGCGGAGATGTCCAGGTCGTAGTAGAAAGGGAACACGCGCGGGTCCCCGTCAATCTCGTCGGGGCACGGCCCGAAGGTCGTGGTGTTTATCTCGTAGATGCCGTCGCCGGGGCGGGGGCCGTCCGAGGAGTTCTCCCAGGCCTCGAGAATCTGGTTGACGTCGGTCTGGTTCACCTGACTTCCCCAGACCGTGTCGTCCACGACGACGTAGCCGTGGTCTCTTTTTCCGCGGATGGTGCAGTCCACGAGGTCCTGAGTCGGGTAGCCGGAAAGGTTCCACTTCCAGAGCTGGAGGTGGTCTCCAATGTTGTACTCGGCGGTTCCGGGCGGCGCGGGGCCGACCCGGGGCCTGTCCGCGTCGGCTCTCTGCATCTCGGAGAAAAAGAGCGGGGCCTCGGTGATGGCCAGGGCCGCGGCGGTGATGATCAAAAGCATCGCAATCGCGCTTCTCATGATTACTCCTCGATTGTCAGCCCGCGTCGCCGGAGGGGCCGGCCTCGCGCGGGGCGGGTTTTCGTGAGGGTTATCAGCGGTGGAAACGGTCGGTTTGGAGGTTGCTGCTCTTCGACAATCTTAATCTTAAGAGGCGGTCAGACCGTCTTTTTTTTTTGCCACGGACGTTTCGCGCGGATTATAGACCTCAATATCACGAAATTCTAATGATGAGGCGAGGGTGTCGTTTTGCCCGGGATTCAGGCTAAAGAGGGGTGTCAGCGCCCGATATTCTTGTCCCGGAGCATGGCAGGGAAAATTAACGGTATGAGCGGGAGAGAAAAAGGGTGAAGTGAAGCCACAGAAAGGCTACTCTTCTCCAACGTTGAAGCGGTCGTGGTTGAAGTCAGCGCCCTCGGCGCGCACTAATCCCGCGTTGTCCATGGCGCACTCGATGTGCCCCTGGTCGTCGGAATAGGCGTAGTGGTAGCCGGGCGCCGAGCCGTCCTGCCCGGCCTCGGGACAGGTGAGCATCCGGCGGATGTTTTCCGGGTTGGAGGAGTTGGCCATCAGCTCCTGGGCGTTGGGGTGGGCGTTGGGGTCGGAGAGCCGCGCCCCGGCCGGGCCTATCCGGGCGCCGGGGTGGGTGGACTTGTACCGCGCTATCTCGACCTCTAGGTTCGACTGGTTGGTGATGCAGGCGGTACGGTTGGCGTCGGAGATGTAGTCAATGATGTTGGGCACGGCGATGGCGATGAGGATGGCGATGATGGCCAGGACGATCATCAGCTCGATGAGGGTCAGGCCGCGGATGCCGAATATCCGCGACGGCGCGGCCATAATTGCCGCCAGACGCTCTCGGATGCGGTCGAAGGGGCTCTTCATCAAAATTCCTCGGTGGACTGTGGACGCGCCCCAAGTATACCGGCGGCTCGTCCACCGGTCAAGGCGCTACATCAGGGATACCGGGTCCACGTCCACGGTCAGCCGTACCGCGCCGCCGCCCCCACCCGTCCGCAAGGCCGTCTCCACCCCCCGGGAGAGCGCCGCCCCGCTTGAGGCCTTGACCAGAAGCTGGAACCGCCAGCGCCCCGCCAGCCGCTGCAACGGCGCCGGGGCCGGGCCGAGGAGCTGCACCAGCCGCTCGTCGTAGCCGCTCTCCACGAATGCGGACAGGACGGCGTGTTTCGTTTTCTCCGCCGTTGCCAGGGCGGCGTCCGGCTTCTCCGCCGAGAATACGAGCGAAGCCAGGCGGACGAAGGGGGGCCAGTTGCCGATGCGGCGCTGCCTCAGCTCCTCGGTGAGGAAGAGGTCGTAATCGCTCCGAACCGCGGCCCGTACGGCGTAGTGCTCGGGCGCGTGGGCGGCCAGAATCGCCCTCCCCGGCCAGACCCCCCGTCCGGCCCGGCCGATGACCTGGGAGAGAAGGTTGAAGGTTCGCTCGGCGGCGCGGAAATCGGGGACGGCCAGTCCGGCGTCGGCCCGCAGGACGCCCACCAGCGTCACTTTCGGGAAGTGCAGCCCCTTGGCCACCATCTGCGTGCCCAACAGGATATCGGCCTGACCGGAGGCGAAGCGGGAGAGCACCTTCTCGTGGCCCGCGGCCCCGGTCGCGGCGTCCGTGTCCAGCCGGACCACCCGGGCGAAGGGAAGCTGGCGGACCAGCTCATGTTCCACCCGCTGGGTGCCCGCGCCGAATATCCCCAGGGCGTCCGGATCGCCGCAGGAGGGGCATGCCTTCGGTTTGACCTCCCGGTGCCCGCAGTGGTGGCAGCGCAGCTCGCCGCCCGGCTCGTGGAGCACAAGGGGTATGCCGCAGCCCGGGCAGAGGGGGATGTAGCCGCAGGTCTCACACCGGACCTGTGTGGCGAAACCGCGGCGGTTGAGGAGGATTATCGCCTGCCGCCCCTTCCCTATCTCGTGGTTGAGCGCCTCCAGTAGCTCGGTCGGCACGAGCTGGTCGCGGGGCCGGCCGCGCACGTCCACCAGTTGGACCGTGGGGAAGCTCGCCCCGTCCACCCGCTCCGTGAGCCGGAGCCGCTCGATCCTCTCCTCCAGAACCAACTGTGCCGTCCAGACGCTGGGGGTGGCGCTGCCCAGCACCAGTGTCGCCCCCTCGATCCGGCACCGCTTGGCCGCGACCTCCCGGGCGTGGTACCGGGGCTGCTCCTGCTGCTTGTAGGCGTCCTCGTGCTCCTCGTCCATCACCACCAGGCCGAGGTTCCTCACCGGGGCGAACACGGCGGAGCGCGGCCCCAGGGCCACCCTGGCCTTTCCCTCGTAAAGACGCAGCCACTCCGAGCGGCGCTGGGCGAACCCCTGCCGCGAGTGCAACAGGGCGACCCCGTCCCCGAACCACCGGCGGAACAGGCGCATCAGTTGGGCCGTCAGGGCTATCTCGGGCACCAGCACGATGACGCTCCGGTCCCCGGCCAGGCACGCCTCCGTCGCCCGGAGGTAAACCTCGGTCTTCCCGGAGCCGGTCACGCCGTCGAGGAGGAAGGCGCTGTAGCCGCCCAGCGAGGCGGTAATCCTCTCCAGGGCCCGGTCCTGCTCGTCGGTGAGCCGGTGGCGCGGCGGCGGGGCGGGGTCCCCCTCATCCAACCGCTCCACGGGGAAGAGCTCCACCAGTTTTTTCTTTTCCAGGGCGTGGAGGGTGGAGTAGCCGACCTCGGCCGACCGGCAGGCGTCGGCGGCCCAGACGGCGTCCCGGCCCGCGGTGTGGGAGATGAGGTACGCCAGGGCGCGGGCCCCGGCGGGTGACTTTTTCCCAAAATCCCCCAGCTCCGGCGGGTCGGCGATCAATCGGACGGCGAGGCCCTCCTTCGCGGTGACCGGCGGCGCCGCCGGCTCGTCCCAGGTACGCAGATGGCCCTCGGCGACCAGGCGGTCCAACTCCGCCCCCGCCCCCTTCCCCAGACCGTGGATCAACCTGCGTCTGTTGATGGGGCCGTCCTGGAGCCGATTCCAGATTTCGGCGACGGTCCCCCCCAGGTCCAGTGGCGGCCCGGTCGGGCCGTAGCCGTACATCCGGCGCGTGCGGGACCCGACGGGGAGCATGGCGTCCAGCGTGACGCCCGGGGGCTCCGAGTAGTAATCGGCCAGCCAGCGGCCCAGGGTGAGCCGCTTTTCGTCGAAGAGCGACCGGTCGTCCAACACCCCTTTCACGGGCTGGATCGCGGCGGGGTCCATTCCCCCCGGTGGTTGGTCAAGGACTTCCACGACGAAACCCAGGGCTGTCGCGCCCCGGAGCGGAACGTGAACCCGCGCGCCCGGTTCGGCCCGCATCCCCGGCGGCAGGGAGTAGGTGAGGGTCCGCCGGAGCTCCAGGTTCAGCGCGACCTCGACGTAGAGCTGTCCGTCATCGGTGCCCATCGGCGTCCGTCCCCCGTCCGTTTCCGAGTTGACCCCTCCCCCTCCGGTCTGGTAGATTATGCAACGGTATAAACGACGGGTCAAAGCGCGGGTAAAATGGCCGGAAAACGCACCCTCATCATCGTGATTCTGGTGGTCGTCACACTGGGGGCCGCGGTGCTGGCCGTTGTGTTGAACGTCAAAACGGTGGGGGTTTACGGGGACGTGACCGCCACCGTCTTCTTCGGGAACCTCTCCGACGCCGAGACGGAGCGCCTGCTGGGCCTGGCCGAGGAGGCTTACCGGGAGGGCGATTACGAGGGGGCCTTGACCCTGGTCACCTTCGCCTACACCTACAACGACGGGGAGCACAAGGACGACCTGCTCCTGCTCTGGAGCACCCTTTTGCTGGACCAGGGGAAGTGCTCCGACGGCTGCCGGGTGCTCGATGAGCTGGTCGCCCTTTTCCCTTCGGGGGACGTCTTCGAGTGGGACCGGCTGGGCGAGATGGTGCTGGACCAGTTAGATCGGAACCTCGTTATGGAAGAAGGCTTCCGGTACGCCACGGCGGTGAAGCTGCGTGGGTACTGCGCGCAGGTCGGCTCCGACTCCCTGGACGCCGTGGACGTCGTCTTCGACCGCGAGCTGGACCGTTCCTACGACGTGGATTGGGTTCTGGAGTACGAGAAACAGATGGCCTACCAGGACCCCCGGACGGCCGAGCGCGACGTCGGGGCGGCGGAGATGGAGGCCGAGCGCCGCGCACCGGGTGAGCTGGCCGCGCTCCTGGACGAACGGATTGAGCTCGGTCCTCCCCCCCTGGAGGACGCCCCCCTGGTGTCCGAGGTCAAACTGGGCGAGTACCTGCAGTTCGCCGAGCGCGTCGTCTACGAGATTCTGGAGACGGAGCTGACGCAGGCGGAGGAGAAACGCAGCCTGGAGGGCGAGTCCCTCGCCGGAGAGGAGCCGGAGGCGGAGACCCTGGACGATCCCTTCGCGGGTCTTTCCGAGAGCGAGCGCGCGCTGATCGAGGAGGCGCTGGCCGCGGCCCGTTCCCAGGAGGGGCCTAAGTGGAAGGCGACCACGAGAATCCGGTGCAGCCTGCCCGGTTTCACCCTGCGCGAGGTGCTGGACTACCTGGGGCTGGATCCGTACACGGGCCGACCGCCCCGGACGGGTCTCGAGTCGGTGGAGCCGGAACCCGTCCGATGACTGACGTCCCCGCAGTCCGGGTCCGGGGCCTCGTCAAACGCTTCGGCGACGTTACCGCCGTCGACGGCGCGGATTTCGACGTGTTCCCCGGAGAGGTCTTCGGTTTTCTGGGGCCCAACGGCGCCGGCAAGACGACCACAATAAAGATGCTCACCGGCCTGGCGCGACCCGACGCCGGGCGCATTCATTATTATGGGGAGGAATACACAAGGCGCATCAAGGCCGCCCAGCACCTTTTCGGCGTCGTGCCCGACACGAGCAGCCTCTACCCCGAGCTGACCGGACGTGACAACCTGGAGTTCTGCGCCGCCCTCTACGGCGTCGAGCGTGAAGAGCGGCGTCGCAGGGCCGGCGAGCTCCTGGCGGCCTTCGACCTCGAGAAGGCCGCCGACCGGCGTTTCTCCGGTTACTCCCGCGGGATGGGCCGCCGGCTCGCCATCGCCGCCGCCCTCATCCACAGGCCGAGGCTGCTCTTTTTAGACGAGCCCACCACCGGCGTCGACGTGCCCAACGCCCGTGAAATCCGCCGCCTCCTCTCCGGGCTCTCCCAGATGGGGACGACCATCTTCCTCACCACACACTACATTGAAGAAGCCGAACGCCTCTGCGACCGGGTGGCCTTCATCGTCGAGGGGCGTATCGTGCGGTGCGACACCGTGGACAAGCTACTGGAGGAGCTGCGGGGGCGCCGCAGCCTGGAGCTGGAGCTGGACACCGTGCCGGCGGGTCTGGTGGAGAAACTGCGCAGGCGGTTCCCCGGTCTGGAATGGGAGTCCAGGGCGGGCAACCGCCTTTGCCTGCACTCCACCGACGAAATGGACCTGACGCCCCTGGCGGCCTTCCTCGCCGAGCACGGCCGAAGGCTGCTCGAGGCGCAGCGGTTACGCCGGAGCCTGGAGGAGGTCTTCGTCCGGGTCACCGGCGTCGAGGCCGGGCGGCTGCGACTCGAGAAGGGAGGTCGCCGTGACTGAGGCCGTAGCTTTCTGGGCGGTCCTGCGGAAGGACCTGCGGGCCTACTACTTCAAACCGCCTAACATAAGCTGGGGCCTGATCTTCCCCCTGGCCTGGACGCTCATGTTCTTCCTGCGCTCCGGCGGCGATGTGGACATCGCCCACCTTCTGCCGGGGGTCACGGCGATGAGCGTGCTCTTCGGCACCACCTCGATGCTGGCCGTCACCATCACCTTCGAGCGCAGGTCCGCCTCCTTCGACCGCCTGCTCATGGCCCCGCTTACCTTGGAGACGCTGATGTTGGCCAAGCTGGGTGGGGCGGTCCTATTCGGTGTGCTAAACTCCGCCGTCCCGTTGACCGCAGGGCTGCTTCTGGCCGACGTCGGTCCGGTGCGATGGCTCGTCGTCGTCCCTGCGGTGCTCCTCACCGCCTTCGGTTCCGCCCTGGTCGGCCTCTTCGTCGCCGTCAGCGTGAGCGAGGTCTTCGAGGCCCAAACCTTCTCAAACTTCCTGCGCTTCCCCATGGTCTTTCTCTGCGGCCTCTTCATCCCGCTCAGCAGTCTGCCCGGCTGGCTGCGGCCGCTTTCCTACACCCTGCCGGTAACCTATGGGGTCGACGCCCTGCGCGACGGCCTGGGCGGTGCGGCCTACATCCCACTCTGGTTGGATTTCACCGCCCTGGCCGGCTTCTGTACCCTCCTCTTCCTCCTGAGCCTGCGCAACATCCGCCGCAGGTGGATACTCTGATGTGAGCGGACACCGACCCCGTGAAGGCGAGTCGTTTTGTGTCCGGGGTCCTTCGCGGGCCGCCAGCGAAAAAGGCGCCGAAGCGCCTTTCTTTTATGGCCGTTCACGGGTCGGACCGGCTAGGTGCCCGGCAGCTTCTCGAACTCCTCGCGCAGGTACTGCAGGTCGTAGTAGCGGTCCGCCGAGTTGATGAGCTCGATGGCCACCATCCCGCGGGTCGAGACGACGATGACCTCCTTGCCCCGGGTGCGCAACAGCTCCAGGGCCCGCTCGAAGTCGGAGTCGCCCGAGAAGATGATCGCGCGCTGGTAGTTCTCCACCGTGTTGAACATGTCCACGACCATCTCGGTGTCAAGGTTGGCCTTGCGTATCTCCTCCCCGGAATCCAGGTCGAAGATGACCTTCACCTTCTTGCGCCGCACGGTGTAACCCATCATGGTCAGCGCGTTGAGGAAGTTTTCCTCCTTGGCTTCGGTGGGGTTCTGCACGCCGGTGTAGTAAAAGGCGTTGTACAGGTCCTCGGGATCGGGGATGAAGTAGTGGAGGATGCGTTTATAGTCCAGGTGCCAGCCCAGCTTCTTCTGGGCGTAGAACATGTTGACGCCGTCCACGAAGAGAGCGACCTTCATTTTCTCACCCCGGATGTTTTTTTAGTATTCGGCCTTGGGAGGCGCTAGCTTACCAAGGCCCACCCGTCGTGTCAATTCGCCGGAAGAGGCGAGGTGGAAAAAACTTCGCAGCGGAAAGGGGGACCCGCGGGTCCCCCTCGTTTGCGTAGGGGAATCGCTTACCGGGAGACGACTACCCGCTGCGTCGCCGTCGTCCCTCCGCCCGCCAGGCGGATCAGGTAAACGCCGTTGGCGACGCCGTCGGTCCCCCAGGAGACCTCGTGGCGACCCGCCGCGAATTCACCGCGGGCGACGGTCTGTACCAGGCGGCCGGCCAGGTCGTACACGTCTATCCGGACGGACCCGTCGGTGGCCAGGGTGAAGGGAACCGTGGTGAAGGTTACGGCCGGGCAGGGGTAGCACGGCTCCAGTCTCGTGACCCGCGCCCCGGCGCCCGAACCGGCCACCTCGATGGGGCCGTACAAGTTCCTGGAGCCGTCGGCGCCCAGCGCCTCCAGCTCGTAGCGGTAGCTCGAACCGGGTGAGACATCGAGGTCCAGGTAGCGTCCGCCGGTCAGGGGAGTTTCGTTCAGCCGGACGTAGCCATCCTTTTCCTCGCGGAGTACGTTCACCCCCGTGATTTCCGCCGGGTTGTCCGGTCTCCAGGCGAGCAGGATCCCCTCGTCCACGGCCTCGCCGGAGAAGGCCACGGAGCCGATGTCCGAGGTCTGCTCTTCCACACAGACGTCGTCAAAGTAGAAGCCCTCTAAGGTAAGACCGCCGTCGGAGGAGAAGCGGAACCGCACCTCGACGATATCGTCCGTGTAGGGGGAGAAATCGTAACTCTTCCTGGTCCATTCCAGGTTCGTCCCGCTGAAGACGTCCTTCTGGACCCAGGCACCCCCGTCCACCGAAACGTCGAGGTAGACGAAGTCGTAGCCCGATTCCATGTCGTATCTGGTCCAGAAGCTCAGCTCGTCGTGGTCCGCGTCCACGAAGATGGGGCAGGTCTTGATCCAGGAATTCTGGCCGTTGCCGTAGCCGCCGGAGCCGGTGTCTCCGCACTTCCAGGAGTGGGTGGGGGAGTGCGCGTCCTCGGTGGAGACGTGCCACTGGTCGCCGGTGCCGCCGTGGGTCCAGAAGTCCTCGCCCGACTCCACGTCGTCCTCGAAGCCCACCCCGACGACGATGCCGAAGGTGGCCTCGGTGGCGTAGCCGCCGTCGGCGGTGATGGCCAGGTCGGCGTAGGTGTAGTAGTGGTCGGGGCAGAAGCTGCCGATGCTGAACCTGAACGTGTCGGAGGCGGTTCCACCGGGGGGGATGGGGCCGAAGTCGCCGGACGCATCCGTGACGGTGAAGTAGGCGTCATCAATGATGAGGGTGGCGGCGACGCTCGTCGCGGTGTCCGTGCCGTCGTTGAGCAGGGTTATGGTCGCTTCAATCGCCTCGCCGGGGTCGAGCTTTCCGTCGCCGTTGCCGCCTGCGGAATCGTCGTAGACGACGGAATCGAAGGCGATGGAAACCGGCTGCACGGGGTAGGGATCGGCGTACATTTCCAAAAATTCGTCCCACAGCGTGTCGGAGAAGTTGATGAGGGTGGTGTAGGTGGCCCAGTTCGGGTGGTCCGATCCGTTCGCGGGGAAGTAGACGGCCATCCCGTCGCCGGAGTCAATGGGGTTGTGCATCCCGCCGGCGAGAACGTAGTCCTCGAGGTCGGCGACGACCTGCGCGGCCTTGGTGTGCAGATCGCCGGGCAGGGAACCGTCTCCCGCCAGGGCTTCCACGAACTGGTACAGGTCGCGGTCGTCGGGCGTGTTCCAGTAGTCGGCGGAGTTCCGGGCGACGGTTATCCGGTCCTGGTAGGTGTAGCAGTTGTCGAAGAGCGACTGGCAGAGGTCCGCCCAATCGCCTTCCATGACGGTGGACCAGTTCTTCACGTTCTGGGCGGCCTGGGTCACGCCGGAACCGTAGAAGTCCAGGTAATCGTTGACGATGCGGGCGGCTATCTCCTCCGGGGTGACGCTCGAGTCCTCCTCGAAAATGTTGAACGCCTGGTAATCCCACCCGTCGCCGGGTTCCGAGTCCTCGCTGCAGATGCAGATGCCCACGTCGCCCAGATACTGGTAGCCGTTCTCTATCTGCCCGCCCAGACAGACGTCGAAGCCGATGACGTCTATGAACTCGCCGACGTTCTCCAGGGCCTCCTCGATCTGCCAGATTTTCAGGTTGCTGCACATCCCGCGGTCTATCCAGTCCTTGGTCTCGTCCTCCAGGAAGATGCCGCTGCCGTGGTCCCAGGCGTCGAGGAGGTAGTTGTCGGCGGGGTAGTTGTCGGTGACCCACTGGATGAAGTTCTCGAAGATTTGGGGATCGTCCATGTTGGCCACGTTGCCGGTCCAGATGCCGTGGCCGGTGATCTCAGTGGAGACGATGTCCCCGTAGCCGCCCGAGGCGTAGCCGCCGGGGTCGGTTTCTATGTGGAAAAGCTTGGTTTGGTTGTCGGGGTCCCATCCAACCATCACGATAACGTCCACCCCGTCGGGGTAGGCGCTGTAGTTGCAGTCCTCCATCTCGTTGACGTCGTCCCAGCCGTAGGTTTTCAGGTTGTTCTGGTTGTTGAGCCATACCATGACGGTCCAGGACTCGGCCAGCGCAGCCAGGGGCAGCGTCAGGAGGATGAGGACCAACATCAGCTTCTTCATTTACGGGCTCCTTTGTCTGAAATAAAAAATGTCAAAAGGGTCTACGCCGTAAAATGTACCAATCCACCAACAATCTAGCGGAAAAAATCCCGACTGTCAATTTATTAGAAACATTGTCGGGATGCGCCGGGGTTGGTAGACTAGGGAGCGTGGAGACCGGACTTGAAAGCGTCGCCCGCCGGATAGCCCGCCCGTTGGAGGCCCTCGAGCGGAGCGGATACGCCCTGGCCGACCGGATGCCGGACCTGGGGGCGCGGCTCCTGGGCTGGCTGGACGAGTTGGAATCGGACTCCGACGCCCTGGGGCGTTGCCGGGATCTCGTCCTCGGTCTGGATTCCCTGCCCGCCGACCGGCGGGCGGACCGCCTGCGTAAATTCACCCGGGAATGGCGTGAATATCTGAAGCAAAAGGCGTGCCCGAAGCCGTCCGAACCTCCCCTGCCGAAAGATGGGTGGAGTGTGGACGATCTGGCCGGGCGTCCCCTGCTCTACGAGAAGGGCGTCGGTCCCGCCCGGTACGAGCGCCTGAAGAGGCTCGGCCTCTTCACCGTGGACGATCTCTTCGCCTGCGAGCCCCGCGGTTACCAGGACCGGTCGCGCCTGGTCCCGCTGGACCGGCTGCGGGCGGGGGAGGAGGTCACCGTGGTCGGCGAGCTCAGGAGCGTGGAGCTCATCCGCGGTTTCAGGGGTCGAAAACCGCGCCTGAGCGCGATTTTGACCGGAGAGGGCGGGAGCCTCGTCCTCACCTGGTTCAACGCGCTGTACCTGGCGGAAAAGCTCAGGCCCGGCCGCCGCCTGGTGGCCTTCGGCAAGGTCAGCCCTCAGGACGGCGGCGCTCTCATCAACCCCGATTTCGAGTTCCTGGACGCGGGCGAGGACCCCCTGGCCTTCGGACGCATCGTGCCCACCTACGGCCTGACGGAGGGGCTCGGTCAGCGCTACCTCCGCACGCTCGTCCGCCGCGTTCTCGACCGGTACCTGCCGAAACTCCAGGACCACGTTCCCGAAGAGGTGTGGGCGCCCCGGGGGCTGCCGGGGCTGGCCGAGGCGTTCGAGCACCTCCACTACCCGCCCGACCTCGACGCCCCCGAGAGAGCCCGCCGGCGCCTGGCCTTCGACGGCCTGTTCCTCTTGCAGTTGGCGGTCCTGCGCGAGCGGATGCGCCTTGATAAAACCTCGGGCGGCAGGATCGAGGCCGGGGGCGAGTTGGTCCGCCGCGCCCTCGACAAGCTGGGCTTCGAGCTCACCGGAGCGCAGAAACGCGTCCTGGAACGCATCCGCCACGACCTGGCCCAGTCGAGACCCATGAACCGTCTCCTCCAGGGCGACGTTGGGTCGGGGAAGACGGTCGTGGCCCTCCTGGCGATGCTCCTGGCGGTGGAAGCCGGGTGGCAGGCGGCGCTCATGGCGCCCACCGAGGTGCTCGCCCGACAGCACCACCGCACCTTCCGCCGCGTTCTCGATCCGCTCGGCGTGCCCTGCCATCTCGTCACGGGCGGCGTGAAGGACCGCGCCCGGAGGCCGGCACTCGAGGCGATTGCTGCCGGCGAGCCCGGCGTAACCATCGGTACCACCGCGCTCATCCAGGAGGGAGTCGTTTTCCCCCGCCTGGGTCTGGCCGTGGTTGACGAGCAGCACCGCTTCGGCGTGGCCCAACGCGGCAGGCTCTGCCCGCCCTCGACCAACGTCCTGGTGATGACGGCCACACCCATCCCCCGCTCCCTGGCGCTCACCGTTTACGGCGACCTGGATTCCTCGGTCATTGACGAGCTCCCCCCCGGTCGCCGCCCCGTGGAGACCCGGTGGCTCTCGGGGAGGAACGCCCGGGAGGCCTTCGATTTCATCCGGGAGGAGGCCGCCCGCGGGCGTCAGGCCTTCGTCGTCTGCCCGCTGGTGGAGGAATCTTTGGAAAAAGGCCTCGCCGCCGCCACCGCGCGCTACGACGAACTCCGGGAGGGCCCCCTGGCCGAGTTGAGGCTCGGGCTGGTCCACGGTCGCCTGGATTCTTTGGAGAAGGAGAGGACGATGCGCTCCTTCGCCACCGGCAAACTGGACGTCTTGGTCGCCACCACGGTGGTGGAGGTGGGGATAGACGTGCCCAACGCCACGGTGATGGTGGTGGAGGAGGCCCAGCAGTTCGGCCTGTCGCAGCTGCACCAGCTCCGGGGCCGGGTGGCGAGAAGCCCGCACTCCGCCCGCTGTTACCTCGTCTCGGGGAGGGGGCTGACCGACGCGGCCAAACGGCGCCTGCGGGCGATGACCGAGACCGACGACGGCTTCCGCCTGGCCGAGCTGGACCTCGAGCTGCGCGGCCCAGGTGAGCTCCTCGGGACGCGGCAGCACGGTCTGCCCGACGTGGCCCTGGCCACGCTGGTCACCGACCGGAGGATGCTCGAGGAGGCCCGGGAAGCGGCCCGGCGCCTGCTCGAGGACGACCCGGAGCTGGAAAAACACCCCCGGCTCAAACGGCGCCTGGAATCGGTTTACGGCTCCGGCGACCTGGGGGTCGTGGCGTAGGCGGGACCGAATCAGCCCTTGACAAAGGACAAGGGGTTTAAACCCCTTGTCTCCTTTCTGGTAGAATGGTTGGAAAAAGGGGAGTCGGTGAAAAGAGCGGTTTTCATCTTTCTCGCGCTGGCGGTCGCGGCCTTCGGGGCGCGCGTGACCAACGTCCGCTGCTACGCCCAGGAGGACGTGACCTACGTCGTGCTCTACCTGGACGAGGAGTGCACGGTGCAGGTGTCCGACTCGCTGACCGCCGGGGAGGCCAGCCTGGGGCTCATCGCGCGCGCGGCGCACCTCGACAGCGGGGGACGTCTGGGCGGTCCCGTGGGGCACGTCGTCGGGGGGAATTTTTACCAGTCCGGCGCGGACGCCGTCTTCCTGGTTTACCCCGCGGCCACGGCCGGGTCGTACAAGGCCTACCTGGCCCGCGACCCGCTCCGGGCCGTGCTCGAAATCTCGGCGCGGACCGCGGTGGTCGAGACGCCGGTCACCGTCGAGCCCAAGGGCCCGCCGGACCTTTCGGGGCTGGATGTCGGGCCGGTGCTCCTGGTGGACGACGACGACGGCGTGAACAACGGCAACCCCTACGGGGTGGACGTCCACGAACGGTACACCGCGGCGCTGGACGCGCTCGGGGTGAACTACGACACCCGCGTGGTCAGCCACAACTCCAGCGGCCCCACCTACGCCGAGCTGGAACCTTACCGGCTGGTCATCTACTTCACCGGCCTGGACGCGCTCAAGGTCTGCCTGAGCGAGAGCGACCGCCGGGCGCTGCGGCGGTACCTGGACGACGGCGGTCGGCTCCTCCTCGTGAGCCAGAACTACCTGGGCCAGGTCTCCCGGAGCGGGACGGCCTCGTCGGGTTCCCTGGAGGAGGCGTTGGGGGTCAAGGACTGGCGCGCCGACGCCAAGACCCTCGTGGCCATCGCCGAGCCCGAGGGGGAGCTGAACGCCGGTCTCTCCCTGTCCCTCTTCGGTGACAGGCAAATCGTGGGGAACTGGAGCGACGGCTTCACCGCCTCCGCCGGGGCGCAGGTCCTTTTCACGAACCGCACCCGCGGCGACGTCTGCGGCGTGGCCTCCGAGAGCGGGAATCACCGCTCGGTCTTCCTCTCCTTCGCCTGGGAGAACATCTCCTCCGAGACCGAGGCGCTGGCGTTCCTGGGACGGAGCATCCGGTGGCTCGTCGGCGGGTAGACGAATTCAATCCGATGTACTGAACAGGCAAGGGGCCCGGACCTTGCCCTCCATTTAACGCCCATGTCCAAACCGGACCTCGTAAAAACATTCCGGGAGCGGATTACCGGCGGGCTCGTCTCCGCCCCCCTGGCCGGCACCAGCGACGTACCCTGGTACCGTCTCCTCGCCGGGGAGGGGATTAGCGCCTTCTGGACGGAGATGACCACCGCCGACGGGCTTTTCCGGGGGGGCCGTAAGACGCGGGCCATGCTGACCCCGGAACCCGGGCGGCCCGGAGATCCGCCCCGCCCCCTCCCCCGCCTGCACCCCGACCTGGGCGTGCCGGTGGTCTGCCAGCTCTTCGGCCACCTCCCGGAAGCCTTCGCCTACGCTGCCCGGTTCGTCGAGCTCTGCGGCTACGACGCCCTCGACCTGAACTTCGGCTGCCCGGCGAAGAAGGTCGTGCGATCGGGGAACGGGGTGGCACTCATGCGCGACCTGCCGCTGGCCGTCGAGATTGCGTCGGCGACCCTGGAGTCCACCTCTCTACCGGTCACCGCCAAGCTGCGCCTGGGCTTCGCCTCGGACCCGAGGATTTTCCTGCGCCTGGCGACGGAGCTGGACGGGCTGGGAATCACCGCCCTCACGCTCCATCCCCGCACGTGGGAGGATGGTTTCTCCGGCGTCTCCGACTGGTCGGCCATCGCCGAGCTCGTGGGAGCGGTGCGTTGTCCCGTCATCGGCAACGGCGACGTGAAGAACCCCGAGGACGCGCGCCGTATGCTGGAATCCACGGGGTGCCACGCGGTGATGGCGGGTCGGGCGCTCATCGGTGAGCCCTGGCAGGCGCGGCGCATGGCGCAGGTGCTGGGGGGGGAGGAGGTCGGACCCGAGGCGGACTGGCCGGAGCGGGTCGGGTGGACGCGCAGGCACGGGCGGCTGCTCTGCGATTTCTACGGCGAGAAGCGGGCGATGTTCCGGGTGCGGCGCTTCGCCCTGCACTACCTCCGCGGGGTGGAGGGAGCGGGGGAGCTGCGTCGCCGGATGGCCGTGGTCGCCGATTCGGCCGAGTTCGAGCGCCTTCTGAACGAGGCCCTGGCCCTCTGATACCGCGTGAAGCCGGTCGCCGTTGATATGAAAAAGGGGACGCCGCGCAGGCGTCCCTTTATGGTTGGCAGTTTTATCCGGGGTCCCCACGACCCCTCGTTTCATCCACCGTCAGCTCACGAGGTGATGCGCCGCAGAAGCTCGGCGTAGAAATCTTCCACCTGTCCCAGGTCTCGCCGGAAGCGGTCCTTGTCCATCTTCTCGTTGGTCTTGGCGTCCCAGAAGCGGCAGGAGTCGGGGCTTATCTCATCCCCCAGGAGGATTTTGCCCTCGGAGTCGTAGCCGAACTCGAGCTTGAAGTCTATCAGCTTGATGTCCCGCTGGGAGAGGAAGGGGGTGAGCACCTCGTTGACCTTGAACGCCGTCTTGGCGATTTTTGCGAGGTTTTCCTTGGAGCAGATTTCGAGCGCGTGGACGTGGCTCTCGCACAGCATCGGGTCGCCCAGGGAGTCGTCCTTGTAGTAGTACTCGAGGATGGTGCTCGAAAGGGCGGTGCCCTCTGGGATGCCCATCCTTTTCGAGAGCGAGCCCGCGGTCACGTTGCGCACCACGATCTCCAGGGGTATCATGCGCAGCATCTTGACGCGCATATCACGATCCGACGGGCGGTCAATGTAGTGGGTGGCCACGCCGGCCTCTTCCAGGAGCTTGAAGAACACCTCGGTGATGGCGTTGTTGATGGGCCCCTTGTCCTTGATGGTGCCCTTTTTCTTGCCGTCGAAGGCGGTGGCCGAGTCTTTGTAGTAGAGGCGCACGACGTTGGGGTCTTCGGTGGCGTAGGTTATCTTGGCCTTGCCCTCGTAAAGAACGCGCTCTTCGGCCATGGTGGTCCCCTTCTCGGAATAAGATAAAGCTCCAGTCAGTCCCCTATTATACCCAGACGACGGTAAGTCACGTCAATGAATCTCGGTTTTTGTTCGAAGCAGCGTTCGACGACCTCCCGGTCGAGGTTTTCGGCGACTACGGGGTCACTTTCGACGGCGGTCCTGAAATCGCCCCTCCCCTCCCAGGCGGCCAGGGCGTGCCTCTGGACGAGCTCGTAGGCCGCCTTGCGCTCGAGGCCGGCCCGAATCAGCTCGACCAGCAGGCCGGAGCTGGCCGTCAGCCCACCGGTGAGGGCGAGGTTCTCCGCCATGCGCTTTTCGTCCACCACCAGGCCCCGCACGACGAAGACCATCTTGCGCAGCATGTACACCGCCAGGTGGAAGCCGTCGGGGATTATCACCCGCTCCACGGAGGAGTGGCTGATGTCCCGCTCGTGCCAGAGGGCGACGTTCTCCAGGGCGGCGTGGGCGTTTGAGCGCAGCAGGCGCGCCATGCCGGCGACGCGCTCGGTGATGATGGGGTTCCGTTTGTGGGGCATGGCCGAGGAGCCCTTCTGCCCCTTGGTGAAGGGCTCGAAGGCCTCGGCGACCTCGGTTCTCTGCAGGTGTCGGATTTCGAGGGCCAGACGCTCCAGGTCCGCCCCCAGAATCGCCAGGGCCGAGAGGTAGGCCGCGTGGCGGTCCCGCTGCAGAATCTGGGTGGAGATCGGCGCCGGCTTGAGGCCCAGCTTGGCGCACGTACGCTCCTCGATTTCCGGGGAGAGCGAGGTGTAGGTGCCGACCGCCCCGGATATCTGGCCGACGCGCAGGCCCTCGGCCGTCGCGGAGAGCCGCTCGTGGTCACGCTTGAACTGGGCGTAGGAGACGGCGAGCTTGAGGCCGAAGGTGGTCGGTTCGGCGTGGACGCCGTGGCTGCGACCGATGCACGGGGTGTCTTTGTACTTCAAGGCTTGTTCGCGCACCGCCGAGAGGAGCTGTTCCAGATCGTCCAGGAGCACGCGGTGCGCACGGTTTATCTGGAGGGCGAGGGCGGTATCCAGCACGTCGGAGGAGGTCATCCCCAGGTGCAGGTGCCGGGCCTCGGGACCGACGGTCTCCTCGAGGTGCTCCAGGAAGGCGATGACGTCGTGACGGGTGATTTTCTCGATCTCTTCGATCCGCTTCGGGTCTATCCGGGCCCTCTCCCGGCAGACGCGGACGGCCTCCGCCGGAACGAGCCCCAGCTCGGCCATGGCCGCCGCCGCCGCCAGCTCCACCTCCAGCCAGGTGTTGAACCGGCCCTCGTCGGAGAAGATTTTCCGGATTTCGGGGATTTCGTACCGGTGGATCATGGGCGGTCTTTTTAAACGACTCACCCCTATCCTACCATACAAGACGGTGAGGGCCAAGGAGAAGTAGATTTTCCATCCGCAGTGAAAAAAGGCGGGTCGTTCCACCCGCCTTTTCACCTCAAATCCCGGCCTTTAACGTTACGTCTCCTCGTCCCGCTCGGCGATGACCAGGGCCACGCGGTACTGCCTACCCTCGCGCTGAACGACCAGTACCACGTCGTCCCCCGGGGCGCTCCGCTGGAACTGCTCGTTGAACCCGTCCACCCCGGTTATCGGCTCGGTGTTGTACGAAAGGACGATGTCGCCGGGCTCCAGACCCGCCTCCTCCGCCGGGGAGCCCTTGTCCACCTGGGTGACGAGGGCGCCGTCCGTCGAGCGGAGCCCCATTGCCTGGGCGATGCTGGGGGTCACGTCCTGGAGGTAGAAGCCGATGTAGGAACGGCGGACGCCGCCGTAGCGGATTATCTCCTGGGCCACCTCCCGGGCGGCGTTGATGGGGATGGCGAAGCCGATGCCCTGGTTGCCCCCCGAGGTGGAGAGAATCGAGGAGTTGATGCCTATCACCTCGCCGAGGGAGTTGACCAGGGCGCCGCCGGAGTTGCCCGGGTTGATGGCGGCGTCGGTCTGGATCAGACCCTCGAAGACCCGCACCTCGCCGGTGGCGAGCTGGTAGCGCATGGTGCGGTTCGTGGCGCTGACCACACCCACGGTCACCGTCGGTTGCGGGTCCTTCACGATGAAGCCGAAGGGGTTGCCGATGGCGATGGCCCACTGGCCGACCTCCAGGTGGTCCGAGTCGCCCAGGAGGGCGATCGGCAGATTCTCGCCGCCGGTGATGCGGACCACGGCGGTGTCGGTGTAGGGATCACGGCCGACGACCTCGCCGGGGAAGCTCCGCCCGTCGGAGAGGGTGATCTCTATCTCGTCGGCGGAGTGGACCACGTGCTCCGCGGTGAGGACGTATCCGTCGGGTGAGATGATGAAGCCGGAGCCCATGCCGGGGATCTCACGCTCCCGGTAGGAGGGCCCCTCGGAGCGGGAGGGACCGAAATGGCGCCCGAAGAATTCCTCGAAGAAGGGGTCGTTGAAGAAAGGGTCGCTCCCCGGGTCGTACACGCGCTCGGTGATGCGGGTGATGGTCGAGATGGTGACGACGGAGGGGGCGGCGATCCGGGTGGCCTCGGTGATGGCGTTGCCGCGCTCGGCGGTGATGCGCGCGTCGTTGGACTCGACCGCCGCGGAATCGGTGTCGCTCAGCGCCAGCTCGACCGACGGGGTCTCTTCCCCGGCGCATCCGGGCTGCACGAGAAAGATCGTGAGAAGGGTTAAAAAGAGCGTGTACCGCATGGATGTACCTCCCCCGCGGGCCTTGCGCGCAAGTCCCGCGGTACCGTGTTGAATACGCGCTTACATTCCGCTTATACGTTACACCGAATCGCTTTGTTCCGCGCCCCACGCGTTAGGAAGGGATAAGTTCCCTTTTCATTACAACTTGCCTTACCCGGTCATCTGGGGTAATATATGTACGGATGTCGAAACCCCGCGTTAAGTGAAAAGGCCGGTGCGGCGATGGCGAGTCGGAGTCAGAGGTTACTGATGTGGTCCATCCTGAGTGTCGTCGGCGTCGGCTTTCTTCTTCTGGTCGTCTTCGGTGAGATTTTTCAGTGCCAGCGCACCGCCCCGCCCCCCCACCTCCAGCCACCCCGGGTCGGCGACGTGGTTCAGCTCAAGCCGGGCATCTCCTCCATGTTGAAAACCTCCACCGGTGAGACCCCGCTGCCGCCGGGCAGCCTCCTCGAGGTGACCGGGGTGCGGGAGGACGTGGCCGAGGTCGAGCTGGTGTCGGACGGAACCGCGGGCGAGCTGGCGTGGAAGGACGGGTTCCGCGGGTTCTTTGAACGGGCGACCGGCGGGCTGGTCGAGCTCTACGCGAAGGACGACTGGACCGTCCTGGAGGCCCTCGATCTTGCCGAACCGCTGGGACGCGGCTGGTCCCACGACGCAATTGCCTACGCCGCCGCCTCCGGCGATGAGCCCTCGGGGGGCCGGAGCCGGGAATGGGTGGTCGCCTTCTACTCCAACGGGCTGAAGCGGATTCTGCGCGTGGCGCTCAGCACGGGGGCCCAACCGGCGGTTCAGGAGGATTCCCCCCCGGATTTGCCCGCCGACGATTTCGCGAACTGGCCCCTGGGTTCGGCGAGACTCGCCCTGGGCCGTCCCGCCGTGGATTCCCCCGCCGCTCTGGAGGCCGCGTGGGCCTCCGACGACCGGAGTGATAAGGAAAAGAGCCGGTGGGAGCTTTTCCGCATCTTCCTCGTGCACCAGGGCGACCCGGAGAATCTCGGTGACCCCTGGCTCAACAACGTCACCTACCGGATCTTTCAGAGGCTCGCCGTGCGGATGAACCCCGACGACGAGGCCGCTTTCACCGAGTTCGTGGTGGACGCCCTGACCGGCGTCGTCCTGACCCGTTTCCCCTGAGCTTATCTTTCGGGTCCGGGTTCCGGGTTGGGTCCGATAAAAAGAGTACAGGCGCGAAAAAGATTTGTTGTCCTCATGAGTGCCCGACTATGGCTTTCGGGCCGACGCGTCACAGGTAGGGTATGGGCGCGAACGAGGTTTACCGGGGTCGGCGGCCCCGGTTTTTTACGTATTGTCGTGGTCGGGGGGATTTTAAAGAAGTGGAAAAAGCCGTTCGGCACGGCTTTTTCTATCCCGATCGGGACGATTTTCCAATCCCCTGGCTGGGGCGGTAGGATTCGAACCTACGATGACGGCTCCAAAGGCCGTTGACTTACCGCTTGTCGACGCCCCAGGGCTATTCCGGATCACCCCTTCCCCGACGGCCGGGTGCGGGGCTGGTGCGTCGGACGGCTGCCGTTGAACGGTCGTTCGTTCCGTGCGTGAACGCTGAGGCTATGCTTCGCCTTCTTCGAACTCCTCGGGGGGGTCCTCGGAGGGGTCCTCGGAGGGGACCTCGGAGGGGACCTCGGAGGGGACCTCGGTTCCTCCGGCTTCGGGGGAACTGTCGTAGAGGCCCTCCCGCATGAGCTCATCGTACTTCGCCAAAACCGCTTCCTCGATCTTGGACCGCGTCTCGGCGTTCAGGGGGTGGCAGACGTCGCGACGCGTACCATCGCGGCGCTTCTTGTTCGGCATGGCCACCCAGAGACGGTCGTTGCCGTCAATGACGCGCAGGTCTTTGACGATGAAACAGTTGTCGAATACGATGGAGGCGTAAGCCTTTAGCTTTTCCTCATCGCGCAGGCTGACCCTCACCTCGGTGATTTCCACAATTTGCCTCCTCGTGGGTGACAAAGCTTCAGGCTATTTTATTTTCGACCATCGAGACGCCTTTGTCAATAACTTCCGTCGGAATCGAGGCTATTCCTCTCGATTCCAGCTCGCTGGTGAGCTGAAAAGCCTCTTTTTCATCCCGGGCGACGCCGAAGCAGCAGGCCCCGGAGCCGGACAGGCTGACCGGTTTCAGGCCGCTGGCGCGGAGGGCGTCCAGAGTGCGGCCGATTTCGTGGAAGAAGCGGATGATTTTGGTGGAGAATGCGTTGGGCAGCTCCGGCGGCGAGGCTCCGCCCGAGAGCCAGCCCTCGATTTCCTCCCGGGGGAGTTTTGCGAAATCCTCCTCCGTGAGCTGCTTGTAGGCCCAGGCCGTCGAAACGGCGGCCTTGGGGAAGGCCAGGACGATGTGGATTTTCTTTTGCGCGAGCCTCGTCAACCGCTCGCCGCGCCCCTCGGCCAACGCGATTCCCCCCTCCAGAAAGAACGGCACGTCGGCCCCAAGCCCGGCGGCCAGCCCGTGCAGCCGCTCCCGGTCGAGGGGGTCGCCGTGGAGCCGGTTCAGGGCCGCCAGGGTCCCCGCGGTGTCGCTGGATCCGCCACCCAGCCCGCTTCCGGGGGGGATATGCTTGGATATCTCGATCCGCGTATCCGGCGTGGTTCCGGTGGCCGCGGCGAAGGCTTCGGCGGCCCGCCAAACCAGGTTGCGCCGGTCGGTCGGGACGCCCGGCTGACCGTGTACCGCGAGTGAGAGCCGGTCCGCCCGGTGCACGGTCAGGTTGTCCCCCAGGGAGATGGCCGCCAGGATTGTTTCCACGTCGTGGTAGCCGTCGTCGCGCCGACCGAGAACGGCGAGACCGAGGTTGACCTTGGCGGGGCATCTGAGAAGTAAAGACCGAGTCTCGTCCATCTGTTCGGATTCTGCATGGGGCGCCCCGATTAGTCAAGCCGTACATTTTCTTGACGCAGAGGAACTCCGGTGCTATATTTAAAATGGCTTGGAGGAATCAACCAGGTTTCCCGACGCGCCCCGGCGGTTTCAGGGGTGGAAACGGTCTGCCGGAGGCTGAGGGAAGGGGGCGAGTCATGAAACGGATGCTTCTAGCGTTGCTCTTCCTCGGTTTCACCGCGGCGGGGGCGGTGGATGTCCTGCTTGTAGACGACAACATCCAGGACGGACCTGATGGGTATCCAAACATCGTCAATCTGGACCGAGTTGAGAATATTTTAACAAACATGGGCATCCCCTTCGACCACGAGTGGAACGACCGACTCCGCTATCCGGGTATCACCGCCGATCTCGATTTTCTGAACGACTACCGGATCATTATCTGGTACAACGACAACCGGGCCATAGACCAGACCGAGTACGACGCGGTTCACGCCTGGGTCGAGGAGGGCAACATCCTCATCGTCACCGGCTACGACTCCCTGGGGAACCCCAACGACCCCATCATGGCCCAACTGGTGGGCTCTTCGACCTGCGGTGACTACCCCTTCTGCGATTCCTTCACCGTCGGTGAATCGGACAACTTCATCATGGACGGGGATTGGGGTTATTTCTCCGGTAGCTACGACATCCTCCCCGATGGCGCGGACCACGACTGGGCCCAGCCGGCGCCCGGCACGCGAAAAATCGCCACCTCATTCACCGGTCACGTCATGGGACCGGCGAAGATTCTGCTCACCGAGGGCGTGGGCAACGGGGGGATAATCGTCTACTGGAACGGAAACTGGGATTCCATCGAGTGGTGGCGTTTTACCCAGTCGCCCGAGACGGTCAACATGTTCCGGAACATGATGGATTACTTCGTCGCCCTGGTGCCCGTTCAGGAGATGAGCTGGGGCGGGATTAAGGGAGTGTTTACACCGTAACCCTGGTTGGTGTACAATATCTCCGGTATGTTCTGTTTTTCTCGGGATTAGATTTTTTCAACAAAAAGTAACCTCTGATCGGGGGGACGAGAGATGAAACTTACCGCTATCACTCTTTGCTTCGCGATGGTCCTCGGTGCGTCGGCTTACAATCTTTTACTCCTGGACGACTCCTCCCCCGATTACGGCATGCCCGACGACAACAACAATCTGGACAGTGTGGAGCAGGTCCTCACCGACATGGGCATCAGTTTCGATCACTGGCACAACAACTGGATTATGAATAAATCGGCGGATTTAAGATTCCTCTTGGATTACGACATCATCCTCTGGTACAACGACAACCGGGCCATCCTGGAAAGCGAGTACCAGGTCATGCAGAAGTGGGTCGGCGAGGGCAACTTCCTGGTGGTGACCGGGGAGGATTCCCTGGGCAGCCCCAACGACCCGCTGATGGCCGAACTGGTCGGCTCCGCAATCTACGGCGACTGCCCCTTCTGCGAACAGTTCACCGTCACCAATCCGAACAACTGGGTCGCCGACGGCGAGGCCGGTTTTTACGACGGAACCTACGATATCATAGCCTATGCCTCCGACCACGACATGGCCGAACCGAAGCTGCCGGTGACGTACGCGGTGGCCGTCACCGTTACCGGCGACCACGGCGTGGGACCGGCGAAAATCCTCGTCACGGAGGTGGTTCCGCCCCTAGGCGGCATCGTGGTGTACTGGAACGGCAACCGTGACGCCGCCGAATGGTGGCGTATGTCACAAACGCCCGTTACGGTCAACATGTTCAAGAACATGATGAACTTCCTCACCGACAACGTATCGGGTGTGGCTGAGGTAACCTGGGGCAGCCTCAAGAGCGTCTTCGCGCAGTGATCCGCCGGTTTTGATTGAATGAGGGGAGGCCGTGGGGCCTCCCTTTTTTAAGAAAGAAGAAAAAACACCTGGGAGGTCATAAAAAGGGGAGACCGTGGGGCCTCTTTTTTGACCGGTTTGGTGCGTCTTCAAAATCCGCGGTGAAGACCCAGCCCCCGCGCGTACCCCCGGACATCCTCCACCTCGCCGGCGGTCGGCCGCCGGTTCAGGCCCCCGTACTCACCCACCCGGTGGCAGGGGCGGTACTGGTCCATGACGTTGACGTAGCTTTCGGTGGATAGTTCGGCGATGAACCGCAGGACGCCCCGGGAGTCGGCCAGTCCGCCCGGGAGGACCAGGTGGCGGATTAAAAGCCCCTTCCGGGCTACGCCGCGGTCGTCGGTCTCCAGGACCCCCACCTGGCGCTGCATCTCGCAAAGAACCTCGGAGCATTTCTCGAAGTAGTCCGGCGCCCCCGAGAGCTCCCCGGCGGGAGCGTCGGGGCCGTACTTGAAGTCGGGCATGTAAATCTCAACCAAACCGTCCAGCAGGGCGATGACCTCCCGACTCTCGTACCCCCCGCAGTTCCAGACCAGCGGCACCCGCAGGCCCATCCCCCGGGCGAGGCTCACCGCCCGGGCCAGCGGGGGGGCGAGGTGGGTCGGCGTCACCAGGTTCACGTTCTGGCAGTCCATCCCCTCCAGGGTGAGCATCAATCGGGCCAGTTCCTCGGGCCCCGCGGGTCTCCCCACCGCGCGCTGGCTGATGTCGGCGTTCTGGCAGAAGAGGCAGTGGAGGTTGCAGCCGCCGAAGAAGATGGTCCCCGAACCGCCGCCCCCGACCAGCTCCGGCTCCTCTCCGAAGTGGGGACCGGCGGAGGTGACCGGCGGCACCGGTCCCACGCCGCAGGACCCCCTCTCCCCCGCCGTCCGGTCCACCCCGCATGCCCGGGGGCAGAGGGCGCAGCTCCGGTAAATCTCGTCGAGACGTCGGAGCGACGCGCCGTTGCGCTCAGTCATCGGTTCAGGACGGCCAGGCCGCGGCGGGCGTACTCAAGCAGCACCGACCCGGGGTAGTCGCTGATCAGCGCGGTCAGGTCACCCGTCGCGCCCTCGGTGTCCTCGAGAAAATCGGCGTCGAGCCAGGCCGCCAGAGCCAACGCCCGATCGCCCGTGCCCTCGGTGGCGGCGGCGATGACGTCCGCGAGAACGTCGCGGGCCGAGGCGTAATCCCCCTCCCCGGCCAGGAGGTCGGCCAGTTGGACGGCCGCCTCGTCCCCCAGCGGACCGCCGGCGGCCAGGGCTTCCCGAAGGCAACGTCCCTCCGCGGACGAATCACACCGGATGCCGGCCAGATAGGCCTCCACCAGGTCGGTGAACGCCCCCTTTTCCTCAAAACTCTCGGCGAAGCCCGAGGCCAGGAGCAGGCGTAAGAGGTCCGTGGCCCGCGGGTCGTCCCCGTTCCGCGCGATATACCGCCGGACCCAATCCATGACCGGCGCCGGATCGAAGGACGGGTCCCCCTCGAGCCTTTCCGCCAGGCGCGTGAGTTGGAGAAGTGTCAACTGGTAGTGGAGCTCCGGGTCGGTCGGCTCGACGAGGTCGTCCGGTGTCCGTCCGGAGAGCTTCCAGGCCCGTTCCGGCTCGCCCCGGAGTAGGGCGGCCTCGATGCGGGCGGCGAGGAGCTGTTCCTCGTCGGGACCGTAACCGTATCCTTCGGTCAGTTCCTCAAGCAGTTCCTCCGCCTCGGCGGGCCGGCCGCCGCGCAGGAGGAAGAGGGCCGTTCGCCACGTCAGTTCACGGTCGGCGGGGTTCAGGGCGAGGATTTTATCCGGCTCGATACCGCGGGCGCTCAGGTTGGAGGCGCAGGCGAAGGACAGGCCGGCGGACGCGAGCGCTCCCCGGGCGTCGGCGGTCAGTCCCTCCAGGGAGGCCAGTCGCAGGGCGGATTCCAGCGCCGCTTCCGGGAGCCCGACCTGTCCCAGGGCTTTCACCACCTCGAGGGGGAGGATTCCGCCCGCGCCGGTCAGCCAGGGGGTGATGTCGGCGTGCTCGGCGAAGAAGGCGGTCAAGGAGCGGATTTCGTCCTCGACGATCCGATGGGCACGTTCATCCAGCACTAGCCTCGGTCTTCCCTGTGCCCAGGGGTGGGGCAGGGGCCCGGGACCGTCCTCCACGGTGCCCAGCGCCCAGGGCGAGAGGGCGATGCCCAGGCGGATGCGGCCGAACACCGGCTCATCGCGGCCCTCGAGGGTGTCCAGGGCGACGAGCGCCGTCTCTTCCGTCGCACCGAAATTTCCGAAAAACCCGACGGCCCATGAGCCGGGACCCTCCCGGGAAATGGCCTCGACACAGGTTTCGGCGGCATCCCGGTAGCGCCCGAGGGCGAAGAGGAGCCGGACGACGTCCCGACTGTAATCCGCCAAATCGCCGGTGGGCGGGTTTTCCAGCAACCGGAGCGCCTCTTCGTTGAGCCCGTGGTCGGAGAAAATTCGCGCCACCGTCCGCACGTCACCCGGCCTCAGGTCGGCCCGATCCAGCTTGGCCCGCCAGTTTTCCAGCGCCTCTTCCACGCGCCCCAGGGCGTAGAGACACTCCCCCCGCTCGACGTACACCCGGTCGTCCCGGGAGCCGTCCCGGCCCTCCCAGAGCCCGAGGGCCTCGTCGGCGCGGCCCAGACCGCGCAGCCGCTCACTCGCCTCGCAGCGAAAATCCACCCGGTACGGGTCGAGCGCGACCTTCCGCAGGGCCTCGGTTACCGCGACCTCGGGTCCCCGGGCGGATTCGGTCAGGCGGAGCCAGACCTTCCAGGTGCCTAGGTCGAAGCCGTAGGGGTCTCCCCCGTAAGAGGCCAGGGCGAGCGCGGCGATTTCCGGTCGGCGGGTCAGGTCGTCGAGCACGCTCCGGCACCGGGTGGGCTGGGAACCGGCCACCCGGGCGGCGGCTTCGAAGGCGTTTTTTTCCAGGAGGCGCTTCGCCAGCACGTCCGCCACGACGTTCCATGCGGCGCGGCTCTCCGCGGCCTCGAACCAGAGATGGAGGTCGGCGGGGGCCTGCGCGAAATAATCCCCCAGGGCCAGGGCGGCGGAGTCCAGTCCGCCCGTCGCCCGATCGGGCAGCTCGAAAAGCCTCTCCAGAGCCTGCCGCCCCTCGCCCAGCTCCCGGCGCCAGAGGAAAATCTGGGTCTCGCACCGGCCCAGATTGTCCGGGCGGACCTCACCCGCGTCCACGGCCCGGGTCAGAATACCGACCGCCTCCGCGTAATCCCCGGAGCCGGCGGCGGACTGGGCCTCGGACCAGGCATCCGCCCCGGCCGGCTTGACCAGCAGGAGGATGACCCATATAATTTTGTGAAGCCGAGGTGACGTCATGTCGTCGAGGATACGTCTTTTTTACGCCCTGGGCCTGGTGACCGCCTACGTTCTCCTGGCCGCGACCCACTGGCTGGGCGGAGCCAACGTGGCCTACGAGCTTTTTTACCGGCTGATCGCCTTCGTCGCGGTCGGCATCGTCGCGCCCCTGGTCTGGATCAGACTCAATCGGATTCCCGCCGAATCGGGGGCGAGCCTCTACCGGCAGCTTCTCGTCGCGGGCGCGGTCGCCGTCGCGGTGTTCTTCCTCTTCCCCGAGCTGAAAGCTCCCGCAGGCTGGGCGGATGTCTGGGTCTGGGTCTCCAATGCGGTGGCCGCGGCGGGAGTGGCCTATTTCGCCTACCGCTTTCTGCCCGTTTTTCTCGACTCGGGCGGTTTCATGGGGAGAATCATCTGGGGGGCGCTGGCGGTGCTCGCCGTCGTGCCCACGACCCGCGGCGTCGTGTCGGCCGGTCTGGCGGGGATGCTGACCTGGGCGGCGGGGAGCTTCTGGCCGGCCGCGGTGCTCTTCACCGCCCTGTTTAACACCTTCGATTGCGGTGTGTCCGTGGAGGGGCTGTCTTCGACCGGACCCTGGTTAATCGCCGCTCTGGCCGGTCTGGTCCCCCTCGTCCTCGTGACCCTTCGCGGCGCGCTTGCGCAGAAAGCCCGTGAGCAGGATAAAGCCGACCCGCTCGACGACGTAGACCGCGAGGTAGATGAGCATCAGCGTCAGCGCGGCGTTGTAATCCTCCCGCACCAGCCCGGCCAGGAGGAAGCTGCCGACGAAGAACGCCGAGGCCAGAACGAATAGCACGTAACTAAAACGCCGGCCACCGAAGTAAAAGCGGTAATTCGCCAGGGATAGAAGCACCACCCCTCCGACCAGAAGCGCCCACTCGTAAAGGCTCACCGACCCTCCAGCAGTTCCCGGTACACCATTTCCAGCTGATCCAGGTATCCCTTCAACCTCCAGCGACGTTCGGCGGTCCGCCGGGCGGTTTCGCCCATGCTGTCCACCAGGCCCGGTCTGACGGCGAGGCATCTCATCGCCCGGGCCAGCCTCCGGTGGTCGCGGCGGGGGACCAACAATCCCGTCCGGCCGTGCTCGACGAGCTCGGGAATCCCGCCCACGGCGGTGGCGACCGCCGGGAGCCCGGCGGCGAAACCCTCGCGCAGGGAAAGCGGCAGCGACTCGCGCAGGCTGGGAAGGACCAGGGCGTTCACGCGCTCGAGCAGCGCCGGCATATCCCGCTGGAAGCCGAGGAACTTGACCCGGCCGGTCACGCCGAGACGGGCGGCCATCCGTTCCAGGGAACGCCGGGCGGGGCCGTCGCCGGCGATCCACACATCGAAGGGGGCGTCTCCGCAAATGGATACGGCCCGCAGGAGGTCGTCGTGCCCCTTCCGTCCGTCAATGCGGGCCGGCATCAGGAAGGTGAAGCGATCCCCGGTCCGCTCGGGCTCGATGTCGAAGAACGCGTCCGGCAGGCCGGTCTGCACGGTCAGGGCGAGATTGTCGGGAAAACCGCACCGCCGAAAATTCCGCCGCTCGTAATCGGATACGAACAGCACCCGGTCGGCGGCCCACCGGAGCAGCCCCGCCGCCAGGGGGTAGGACCAGCGCCGGTGGAGGTTGTGGATGGTCACCAGGACCGGCACCCCTCGCCCGAGGCCCCTCCGCGCCGCGACCGCCGGCAGAATCGCCTGGGTGTGGACCAGGTCGCAGCCCCTCTCGGCGATCAACGCCGCCAGTTCCCGGGACAGCCGCGCGAGGCCCCGTGGCGTGCGGCTGTGCGTCCGCAGCTCCACGACCTCCACTCCGCAGTCTTTGGCCTCGGGGGAGAGCGCGCCGCCGTGCGAGACCAGGGTCACCCGGTGCCCGCGGTGTACGAGCCCGCCCGCCAGCGCGATGGTGTCCCGTTCGGCGCCGCCGGCGATGAGGTGGGGGGTGATGAGAAAAAGACGCATTTTTACGAGATGCCCAGGGCTTCCTCGTACAGACGGCGGTGCAGTTCCAGGTTCCGCTCGAAGGAGAGCTCCCGGACGACCCAGTCGCGGGAATTTTCGGCCATCCGTCGGGCCTCCCCGGGGTCTTCCAGCAAGCGGGAGATGGCCGCGGCGCAGCCGTCCACGTCACCTATCTCAAAAACCAACCCCCGGTCGCCATCCGTAATGAGTTCCGTGCTCCCCCCGGCCCTCGAAACGACACAGGGGATTCCGGCGGCCTGAGCCTCGATCACCGCGTTGGGAAGTCCCTCGGAGAGGCTCGAATGGCAGAAAACGTCCGCCGCGGCCAGCACGCACATCACGTCGTAGGTCCGACCGAGAAGCCGCACCTCTTCCCCGAGTCCCAGCTCTCGTACGAGCTCCTCGACCGCGGGGCGGAGGTGGCCTTTTCCGGCGAGGAGGGTCCGGATTCCGGGGTATGCGTTTTTCAAGCGAGCGGTCGCTTTCACCAGGGTCTGGGGGTCCTTGGGGTGCCGGAGGTTGGCCACCATCACCACCACCGGTCCCGAGCTCACCCCGAGCTTCCGCCTGGCTTCCCTGCGCTCGTCATCGGTCACTGGTCGCCCGGCTTCTATGCCGTTGTAGATGATTCGGAGCTTGGGCTCCGGACCGCCCCGCGAGAGAACCATTTCCCCCACCGCCCGGGAGTTGACCTCGATCAGCTCCGCCCTCCTCCAGTACCACCGGCAGGCAGTCAGGTGATACCAGCGCTTCCAGGGCTCCAGCCCCCCCTCGAAGACGAGCGCCTTCCTCCCCGTCTTGCGGGCCGCGGCCACGGCGTAGAGGTTTCCCGAGAAGAGCTGGCCCGCCACGAGCGGCCAGTCTTCCCGTTCCAACTTCTGTGCCAGGGCCCGGAGCCGGGCCAACCCCCGGGGACGGTTCGGCAGGGTCGTCACGGGGCAGGGCTCGGCTATCGGGAGGAGCGTTTCTTCCCATTGGTCGCCGAGAACCAGTATCTCCACCCTCCACCCCGCCTTCGCCGCGCGGCTGGCGACGTTGGAGAGCTGCTTCTCCGCGCCGGCCATATACCAGGGTCCGATGACGTGAAGAATCGAAGGATGCTCACGCCAAGCTTCTACCGATGTCCTCTTCGTAAGACCTCCCGCTCCGCCAACGGGCCCGACAGCTTTTCGATCGCTATATCGTAAGCCACCATGGGCAGCACGAGATAGAGATACAGATATTTGGTGTAAGTTCCCAGCATGAAACTGAATATTATAAAAGAGGTGAAGGAGAGCGTCGTTGCCGTGGACAGGAGTCGAATCCCCTGGTCACCGGCCAGCTTGGCGAGTTTCACCGCGCGAATACCCGACCAGAAGGAGAGGATAATCAGAACGACGAAGGGGATGAATCCTATCAGGCCGAACTCGACGAGGACCTGGAGCATCGTCGAGTGTTCCCCGGTGCGGCCTCGTTTGATGATGTAACCGCCCAGCAGCTTCTCGGGGGCGGTTCGGTACCGCATGTACCCCACACCGAGGATCGGATTTTCCAAAAACAGGCGGATGGAGGTGTCCACCTGTCTTTTTCTAATTATCACGGACTGATCCGTGCCCTCATCCCCGAAGAGGGAGTTCAGGGTTTCGATCCGCGACCAGTATTCGAAAGGGATGAACGCGATGATGAGCACGACGGTGAGGAGCAGCAGAATCAAGCGGTTTCTCAGTTTTATCACCGGTATGAAGAAGATGACTAGGAGGATGAGCGCCAGAGTTACGAAACCGGCGCGGGAGAAGGAGATGATGACTGCGATGAACGTGAGGAGGCCCAGCGCGATAAAAAAGGCCCAGGTTACTTTGCTCTTCCGGTATTGGGCGAGATAAACCGCGATGGGAAGCGCAACCACAGAGTAGCAGGCGTACTCGTTTGGATCGAGAAAATTTCCCGCGATTCTACCGGCCTCCGGTACCGTGATGTACTGGTACAGCCCCAGCGCGCCATCCATGCCTCGGGCCAGGAGGATGATCACGAGCAACCACCATAACCGTTTCTCCGTGTCCACGTACACGCGCGTCAGGACGAAGAGGACCAGGAATTGAAAGTGCTGCTCGACGAAGGCCGACTGGGGGTTGTGGCTGATGATGGTCGAGAAGGCGCCGGCCGCTATCAGGATGAGGACCACGATGCCCCGCTTGTCGAAGGCCCGTTTGAGCCGCTGCCCATACTCCGGTGTCCTGATCGCCGTTACGGCGAGGGTCACGGCGACGAGAAGAACCCCCCCGATTTTGGCCAGGGTGAAGGTATTCGACTCGATGTAGCCGTAGGGGAGGAAGTTGACGAGGAATATGTAACCGAGAAACGCGGTGAAGGGGTACTTCAGGGAGATGCCCAGGGCGATGACGCCCACTATACCCAGGCAGACGTAGTAGTAGGGCAGTCGTAAAAATACGCAGACGACCAGATACGCCGTCGCCAGCAGTGCGCACGCGGTGAGATCGCGGTGCCGACGGGCGTATTCCAGCCATCTCTCGTTGGACCTTTGGAATATCCCCGGTTGCGAAAAATTCATCTCGTATTGGCCGGTTGGGCGGCTACGTAGTCGTACAGCTCGAGGAGATCTTTGGCCAGAAGCGGCCAGTTGTACCGTTCGTCAACCCGTTTCCTGCCCCATTCCCCGATATTCCTTCGCATGTCCGCATCATCCAGAAGCATAGCACAGGCGCGGACCAAATCGGCATCGGTTTCAGCCACCAGGGCGTCCCGACCGGGGATGAACTCGATTCCCTCCATGGTCTTGGGCGTGGCCACGAGGGGTCTGGCGGCGGCCCAGGCCTCCGGCACCTTGTTCTTGAAACCCACGCCGTACGATAGAGGGCTGCAGTACACCGATCCCCGGGCAATCCACTCCGACACCGATTCCACCCGACCGGTGATGACGTTCCCGGGATTACCGGCGGCGGCCCTCTTCATGCGTCGGGTGGGGCGGTTTCCGACGATGAAAACCGCGAGCTTCGGCCACCTCCTGCGTAGCTGGGGGGCAATCCTCCCCATGAGCCTCAGCGCGGCCAGTTCGTTGGGGGGGTAATCGAATGAGCCGCTGAAAACGAGGCTGGGGAATTCCTCGGCATGCGGTTCGGGAGCCGTGGCACAGGGGTCGGCACCGTTGGAGACGACGCCCACGTGAAGGGCGGGGTTCAGTTTCTTCACGGCCTGGGCATCCAGGTTGGTACACATCCCCACGGCGTCGTAATAGCCGTACAGACGCGGCTCGATACGTCGGAACTTCAGAAAGTCAATGGCAATGGGCGGCTTTTTGCGCCAGGGAGCCATTTTAAGGTTCTCCATATAATTTCTGTAATAGGCGTCGTGCGGGACGATCAGCCGCGGCGGCGTTCTCAGGCCCACGATAGAGTATCCGAGAAAACACCCCTCCACGTGCAGGAGATCATATATTCCATCACTCAGAGCCCGCTTCACTGCATCCCGGATGAGTGAATTGCGGAAGAAGGAGAAGGGGAGGGGGAATGGACTTACGAGGGAGCGTAGTTTATCCCGGCAGTCCGGTCGGTGTCGGAACGGTTCGATTCTGATACTACGGGCATGGGGGCGTAAACCTTCAATGTCCCCTTGCTCGGGCGCGACGTGTGGGAAGAGGAGGAGGTCCACCTCGTGGAACCTGGAAACCTCGCGCAGGAGGTGGAAAAATTTACTCTCCCCCCCGCCCACCGGTGGGTAGGGCATCAGTATCGAAATGCAAAGCACCCTATATCCCGGCACGACCTTCTCCGTTCAGCATCTCGAGGATGAGCCGGACCACCCTGGCCCCGGAGCCTCCGTCCGCCGCGCACTCGTGGCGGGCGATGTATTCGTCGCGGCCTTGGGCCAGCTTATGGATGACTTCACCTTCGATTACCAGTTTTATCCTTTCCGCTATCTGCTCCGCGTCTTTGGCCCCCAGGACCGCCTCTGAATCCACGTAGGGCAGCACCGGGGGCTCTTCACCGGTCCTGAAGACCACCACCGGCCGCCCCAGCATGATCGCCTCCACGCCCACGGTGGAGAAGGCCGTGAGGATGACGTCCGAGGAGGCGAGCAGACCGTATAGATCCAGCTTCTTCGGCAGGAGCGCATCCCGGGGCGCCCCAAGTTCACTCAAAATCAGGCGCAGGTCCCCGAGGTTTTCGCGGGGGTGCGGTTTGACTAAAACCCGAAGCCGGGGTATCTCCCGAGCGGCGAGGAACGCCCCCCGCAGCATCTCTCGGCGCGTGTCATCGGTGAGTGCGACGTCGGGCGGCTGGGTGATGACGACCAGCAGGCGTTCATCGGTCTCTTTTTTAACGGGCTCTTTTTCACGGTACCGGACCAGCCCGTCGAAGGAGGGTTGACCGGTGACGACCATCTTCTCCCGGGGGACCCCGTTCTTGGCGTAAATGTTTTCGGAGTATGCGCCGCTCACCGCCAGCCTGTCCGCTTCCACCCGTCCGAAGAGCGGCGAGTCCCAGACCATGTCGTGGGATTCGATCGCCAGGGTGGGAATCCCCCTCGCGGCGGCCATCCGGAAGGCGAGGTTGACGAGATCGTTGCGCTCCGTAAGGCTGACGAGCAGCCGCGGCCTCACCGCTTCGATCAGTTCCTCGAGGGCCGACGCCCGGGGAATCAACCTCCAGAAGAGCTGCCGAATCACGCTCGTGAGCCAGCCCCGGGTGTACTCGCCCAGGTCCAGCCCCCTCCACGGCAGGCGGGGCAGGATTTGGGGCAACTCCGGTCCGATCCGCCAGTAACTCCGGTAGGTCCCTATCCATTCGTCGAGGCGTTTCGACCGGACCCGCACGTCGAGGCTGTACCGGCGGACGGCGGGAGGGAGATCGCGGGGCCTCACCCGGTATGTCGTCGCCAGCCCGACCCGCAACCCTTCGGGTATCCCATCCAATACGGACCGCCAGGTCGCCCTTTCGGAGGGAAGGGTCGTCAGAATCAGGCCATCCACGGGGGTGGGGCTCTCTCTTTTACCTAAGGAACGCAGGAGCGACACCGCCAGCTTGAGCCAGCGGGCCAGCCCTTCGTTCAGTGTGATGCTCGGTCCAGCGCCGACCCGGGAGGTCCGCAGGCGGCGGGTGAAGGAAGTGGGGACCATGCCGGGCGCGGTGAGGCGGACGCCTTTACCCCGGCAAACCTCGTCGAGAACCCCGGCCAGGAGCTCTTCCCCGCCCAGAAGGGTCGTCGCGTAAAAGCTCTCCGTCAGCGCCGAGTCCAGAATCGCTGCGCCGAGGCATGCCCGGCGCAGGCGGTACCAGTAGAAGAGGTGCCAGATGACCCGCGTCACGTCGTCCCGACCGAGGGTCTCGAGCGCGCGGTCGGTGAGCTCCTTGGACTCGGCGTCCACCCGTCGTATTCCCTCCCGCCCCAGAATCGCCTCGGAGGTCGTCACGGTGACGCCTTTGTCCCGGCAGACCTTCAACAACGACGCGCCGAGCACGCCCGGGAGAAGGTCCGTCACGGTCGGTTCGCGATTTATGCGCCTCTGGCGGTCAATCTCCCGCTCGAGTGCCTTCGGGGAGACGTATCCGGCCAGACCCAGAAGAGATGGCGCCCTAATCATCCAACTCACCGCGGGATTGAAAGAGGCGTTCACGGAGCCGGGTCTTCAGCATCTTGAAAAGCCCCAACCGGTGCTCACCGTAAACGATGAGGGGCAGCGCGAGGACGAGAAAGGCACCGGTTCCGGCCATCAGGCGTAAAAAGGGCGGCCAGTGTTCGATGTAGGTCAATCCAAACTTCAACCCTTCCACGAGCGCGCCGACGTAGCCCAAAGGCAGGAGGAGTCGCAGGAGGAAGCCCAGCCGCTCCCGCAGATTCATCCCCACCTCTTTCGCGGCGAAGTGGTTGATGATGAGGGAGTTCACGATGATGGCGCCCGTGCTCGCCAGCACGATGGACCAGCTGGAGCCGAAGCGGAACAGGGCCAGGGTGCAACCACAGACGGCCAGGAGCAGGATGCCGATCTGCATCCCGATCCACAGCCCGACGCGCCGGCGTTCGATGAGGAGATTGATGAGGGTGTTTCCGGCGATGGTAATGATGGCGTAGAAGGCCATCCGGGGCGCGTAGAGGTCTATGAGCGCCAGGGACGGGGCGTAATTCGGCAGCCAGGCCGCCAAAACCGTCCGCGAACCCATGACCGCCAGTCCGGCCACCAGGGCGCCGACGTAGGCGGCCGCCTCGGTGTAGCTTACCAGACGACGCCGGAGCTCACCGATTTCTCCGGCGCCGGTGCTGCGGGCCAGTTCCGGGTTGAGGACGACGCCGAGCTTGCCCGGGACCAGGATGACGAGCATACCGATGGTGGCGGCGAGGTTTAAAAAACCCCGGTCCACCCCGCCGATGAACCGGGCGATGAACAGCTTGTCCACGCTTTCCAGGCAAAAACGGAGGAATACGACGATGGTCAGCGGCAGCCCGACGCGCATCACCCGGAAAATTTTCGCCCAGTCGAGACGGGGAACCAACCGCAGCCGACGGGGGTAGCCGGTTCGGCTCCAGTAGATGACGACGAAGACGATTTCCACGATTATCAGGGCCCCGGCGGCGCCGAGAACCCCGTAGAGCTGCGCCCCCAGAAGGCTGAGGCCGACGGACGACAGGAAGTAGAAGAATTCCAGGATGGCCAGGAAGCGGAACCGCCCCTCGGCCTGGTAGAAGTTCGTTAAAATGGCCGTCAGATTCCGTATGGGGACCAGGGCCGCTCCTGCGCCAAGGATGGCGAATCCGAGGAGCGTGCCTTCTTCTATCTGGGTCCAGCCGAGGAGGAAGGCGGCAATGACGGCCACGAGACCCATCAGGAGTATGAAGCCCAGGGAGGCGTTTCGTAGGTCGGCGATTTCCTCCTCCGGGGTCCCCGCCCCCCGCAGGTAGGGAATCTGGCGGTAGATGCCCAGCGTCACGCCGAGATGGGCGTAGGCCCCGTAGCCCACGATGAGATTGATGACGAGGAACAGCCCGTAATGTGCCGGATTGGCGATGATTTTCGGCAGAAGGAGGGCGCGCAGGATGCTCAGACCGGCGCTGACCAGACCGGCGGTGGACATCCAAAACGTGTCGCTCCAGAGGTGGCTCGCCTTGACTTTACCCGTGGGCAATCCCGACCTCAATCGTAGGGTTCCCCGGAATACGGGTCCCTGGGGGAAAAAACGGCCGAAAGCGGTCTCCCGGCTTCCGGCTCAAAGAGGCTGATGGTTACTCCCATTCTCTACGTAACTCGGTCAGCCGTCGGTTGACCTCTTCCCCGTGCGCAACGAGACGTTTCAACGCCGCGGCCACCCGCCGGACGTCCTCCTCCTCCTGGTGGGAGTAGAGTGGGAGACAGAGCACGCCGTCCGCGAGTTTCTCGGTGACCTTCAACGGTCCCTGTGTCCGGGATAGGCCGGCGAAGCGGCGCTGGAGGTGCAGCGGCGGCGAGAAATACTTCTTGGTGCCGATGTTCTCCGCGGCGAGCCCCTCGGCGAGGTCGTCGCGAGTCATCCCCAACGTGTCGGAATCCACGACGAGGGCGAGGTCCTTGAAGGTCGAGACGGCGCCCGACGGCAGCTTCTGGAACCCCAGGCCGGGTGTGTCCCCCAGTTCGTCGCGGTAGACCTGGACCAGCCGGTGGCGCGTCTGGAGGTTTTCCTCCAGGTGTCGCAGGGAGGCCCTTCCCAGCACGGCGTTGAACTCGCTCATCCTGCCGTTCAAGCCCCGGGTGGGATCGGTGGCCGAGTCCAGGAGGCCGAGGTTCCGGCGACGCCTGAGGTCGGCGGCGGTCGCCTCTTCGCGACAGACGATCAGGCCGCCCTCCCCGGAGGTGACCGGTTTGGTGGGCGAGAGGGAGAAGACTTCGATGTCACCGAAGCGCCCGGCCGGCGTACCGTCCTGTCCGGCGCCGAAGGCGTGTGCGGCGTCGAGGATCAGCGGTATCCCGTGAGCGTCGGCCAGCTTGCGCAGTTCGACGACCGGTGGCGGGCAGCCGAAGACGTACACGCCGACGATGGCCAACGGCGCGCCGTTCGGCACGCCGTTCGTTTTATCCACGACGGCCCTTTCCACCGCCCCCGCGTCCACGTTGAAGTCGTCCGGCCTTGCGTCCACGAACACCGGTGTCAGCGCGTTCCACGTCGCCGCGAGCCCCGTGGCGAAGTAGGTGAAGCTGGGCATCACCACCTCGCCGGGCGCTTCGATGCGTGAGAGTGCCAGGACCAGCCCCGTGGTGCAGCTCGAGACCGCGACCACCTTCTCCGGCTCCGTCCCCATCCACTCCGCCGCTTCCCGCTCGAAGGCCTCCACCTGCGGACCGTTCGTTATGATCCCGCTCGCGAGCACGCGCTCCAGCTCGTCGGAAATCTCCCCGAACTTGGGCAGGGTGGGTCTGGCCACCGGTATGGGCTCCCGGAATGCCGGAGCGCCGCCCAGTATCGCCGGCCGGTCCTTCCCCGACCTATCGTCCGGGGTCAGGAGCCGCGTAGGCCGTCCGTCCTCGATGAAGGGGATGAGCTTGATTCCGCGTTCCCGGGCGATCCGGGCGAGCCCGGCGCGGTCGTACCCCGTCGTCGCCGTCAGCGGCTTGCGGCAGTACAGCTTTTCCACACTCTCGTCCCGGCCGCCTCCCCCGAGCAGGTGGCGCCGAACGTCGCCGTCGGTGAGCGTGCCCAGCAACCGGCCGTCGGTATCCACCACCAGCGCCATCCCCAACCGTCCGGCGTCTATCACCTCCATCGCCCGACGCAGCCCGTCGGTGGGGGATAGGAAGAGGTTGTTCACGGGCAAGGGGTTCGACGAGGGGTTTAAATCCCCTGTTCCGCCCCCCGTTGTCTCCTTTCCGGCCATCGCGCACCTCTCGGGTTTTCACCTCAGCGATTTATCCAGGAGGGTATCGTCGGTCGGTGTTTCCAATATTTTCTTGAGCGCCCTGGGCGCCGCACCGCCGTCACCGTAAGGGGAGGGCTGCCGTAGGAGCCGTTCGCGGATGCCCGCCTCGGCGAGGATTTTTTCGAGCGCCGCCCGCACTTCTCCCGAGTCCGCGTCGGCGTCGAGGACGTTGGCCCCGCGCTCGCGACCCATCTGCCTTGGTCCTACGTTGACCGCCGGCGTTCCCAGGACGGAGCACTCGATGAGCCCCGCCGAGGAGTTGCCCACGAGGGCCCGCGTCCGGCGCAGGATTTCGGTGAACGACTCCGGCGCCAGGCTGGCCTGGAGAGCGCGGTGCGGCCCACGTCCCACCCACCGTTCCAGTTCCAGGGCGATCGGCCGTCCCCCGGCGTCGGCGTTGGGGTGGAGGACGAGGGCGGGGAGCGAGGCGGCGTCCAGCGCCTTCAGGCACGCCGCAAGCCCCTTAGCCGTCTTCTCCGGCTCCCCGGGGAGGGGGTGGTATACCAGCACCAGGAAATCGCCGTCCAGGTTCAGGCCCACCCGTTCGCCCAGGGCGCGGAGCTTCCCGGGGCCGAGGGGTGGGCTGGAAAGGGCGTGGTCGGCCGCCAGGGAGCCCACCGGGTGCACCCTCCAGGCCTCCTCCCCCCATCCGAGCAGCCTCTGGGCCGCGGACCGGGTGGCGGGGAATAGAAGATGGGCCAGACGGCTGACGGCGTGCCGGGGCCCGTCGTCCACCAGTGACAGGTCCCCGGCGTGGAACTGGGCCAGGGGGACGCGGCAGTACCAAGCAGCAACGGCGGCGCCCAGCACCTCGACCCGGTCCCCCAGCACAACGAGCCAGTCCGGCCGGTCGCGGATCCACAGGCGCGCCAGCTCCCCGGTCACCCGGGAGGCCAGCTCCGCCATGCCCGCCGGAGTGTCGTCATCCTCGACCACGGGGGCCAGGGTCACCGGCTCGAACCCGTCCCGGCGTATCTCCTCCACCGTCATCCCGCGGGAGGGCGAGAGGTGACCGGCCGCCGCATAGAGTACCAGCTCCGCCCCCGGTTCCCCCTTCACCCGCCGGATGAAGGGGCGGAGCAGGCCGTAATCGGAGCGGCAACCGGTGAGGATGGCTATCCGCCGGTGCGTCAAGTCAGGGCTTCTTGATGTAGAGCCCGCCCAGGAGCCTTCGCTTGACGACGTAGGTGCCGAACTTGGCGATGTGCGCCTCGGCGGCGTGGAAAATCAGGTCCAAGAGATCGTCGCGCGTGCGGGAATCGGTGGCCAGGAGCCCGTAGAGCTTCCCGGTCGCGTAAAACTCGGCCACGTCCTGGGGCCGGGGGAAGCTCAGGTCGTTGGCGAATTCGATCCGTTTGCCGGGGCCGAGGCTTTCGTCCAAAAGCGGCAGGACCTCGGCGGTCAAGTCCCTCCCCCGGGCGGCCATCTCGGCGGTGGGGTGCTCCCCCACCAGCTCCCAGTGCATCTGCATGAACTCGGCCTGGTCGTCGGGGGCGGAACCGGTGACGAGCAACCGACCGTTGGGGCGGAGGATACGCCCGATTTCCCTCAGGGCGAGGTCGAGATCGGGCAGGATGGTGAGGGTGAAGTTGGACACCGCCGCGTCGTAGGAGCCGTCGGGCCAGGGCCAGGGAGCCTCCCACCGCCAGAGGTCGAAGGAGACGGGCAGGTCGTCCTTTTCGAGAGCGTCCCAGGCCGCCGCGTAGTCCGGCTCGTTGTCTATCCCCTTGGCGTGGCCGTCCGGCGCCACCGCCCGGGCGAGCGGGATCGTTATTTGCCCCACCCCGCAGCCGATGTCTATGACCCTTTCCCCCGAGGCCAGCCCCAGGTTGGCGATGGTCCAACCGGCGAGGTCCGCGTTTCCGAAGCGCCGGTGGATCGAGGCCACGCTCCTCTTCCGGATGGCCTCGGTGGGCAGCGAATCGGGCGCGGTATCGTAGATTTCGTACTCCACGCTCACCCCTCTTTAAAAGGCTTCGATTATTCCAGATCGTCTTTGGTCAGGGGTTGATCCGGCTCCAGCGTCCCTTTCAGTTTTCTCCCGTACAGGCGTTCGACCCCGCGGGGGTCCAGGCCCACCGCCGGCCGCTTGGCGGTTAAATCACCCGGGGCCAGGCGGTGACCCGCCTCCAGCCTCCGGGTCGTTCGGAGGCCCTTCCGCGAGACCGACCGGGTGTCCTCTTCCGAGGGGGTGGAGCGTTTCTCTCCATCGCCCAGGATGCGCTCCGCGTTGCGTATCCCGCGGACTAGTTCCCGAAAACCGGTCGGGTCCAGGCTGGCCGCGTGGTCGGGACCCGCGGCGCCCGTGTCCAGGGTGAAGTGTTTCTCCACGGCGCAGGCGCCCAGGGCCACGGCCAGGCATGCGGCCAGGGTGCCCGGGCTGTGGTCGGAGAGGCCCACGGGACGGTCGAAGCGTTCGCGCAGGGCGGTCAGGGCGCGCAGGTTCAGCTCCTCCGCCGGGGCGGGGTACGCGCTGGTGCAGTGGAGGAGGAGAATTTCCGCCTTCCCCAGGCGGTTCACGGCCCAGGCGACGTCTTCCAGATTCGCCATCCCCGTGGAGACCATGAGCGGGAGGCCGGTATCCCGCGCGGCGTCCAGCACGAAAGGATCGGTGAGCTCGCCGGAGCCGATTTTCAGCACCGGCACGCCCAGCTCCGCGGCGGCGCGCACGTCCCCCGCGGAGAAGGCCGAGAGGGTGAAATCCAGGCCCAGTCCGTCGCAGCGGGATTTCACCCGGGCGAAGTCCCGCTCGGAGAGTTTCAATCGCTCGAGCATGGCCAACTGGTCGTTCCCGCCGGCGTTATGCCTCTGGTAGCGCGCCAGGGGCGCATCGGCGGCGACGAGGTTCTCGGGGGTGAAGAGTTGGAACTTGACCGCGTCGGCGCCGCACTCCCCGGCGGCGGCCGCCAGTTCAAGGGCCTTCTCCGGGTCGCCGTCGTGGTTCACCCCACCCTCGGCGACGATGTACACCGGTTCGCCCGACGTCAACAGGCGCCCACCCACACGGAAGGCGGCTACCATCTCGGGGCTCTTTTGGCGTGGATGAGACCGGCCTCGGCCACCGCCATGTCCCAGGAGTCGTCCACGTCCACCGACTCCCGGGGCTCCATCACGAAGGCGGCGCAGCGGTCGCCGAGGATGCGGTCGGCGGCTAAAAGCTCCGGGGAGGTCGCGTAAATCGCCCCGTTGGGGTAGTAAAAATCGGGCAACCCCTGCCGGCGGTCGGGTCGTTCCCGCTCGATGGGCTCGGCCAGCCCGTCGGTGATGCGGTAAGCCCAGGCCGGGTTCTGACGCATGGGGGTCAGCGAAATCAGGGAATCGAACCCCCCGGAAAGAAGCAGGTCCAGCGAGGCGTCCAGATGGGCGGCGGTCCGCAGCGGCGAGGTCGGCTGCAGAAGCACCACCCATTCCGGGGCGTACCCCTCGTCGGCGTGCAGGCCTGCCAGGGCGTGCTGGAGGACCTCCAGGGAGGTGGATGCGTCTCCCGCCAGCTCGACGGGGCGCCGGAAGGGAACCTCGAGGCCCAGGCGGCGTCCCAGGCTCGCTATTTCGTCGTCCTCGGTGGACAGGACCGCCCGGAGTGAATGGACGGCCCCCAGGACGCAGTCGGCCGTGTAGGCCAACAGCGGCCTCCCTCCCAGGGGAGCGAGGTTCTTCCGCTCCAGGCCCTTGGATGAGCCCCGGGCGGGGATGACGGCGAGTATCTCCATGTCCTTCTCAACGACCGCGCGGCGGTTGAGGCCGTATTATCCAGGTGATGATACAAAAAGGGGGTCCCCCCCGCAAGACCGCCCTTCTCGCCGCTTTATCAGTCTGCGATGTGAAAAATCCTAGGCCAGCCACACGTTCCCATCGTTGGGGATTCCCGCGGTGGCGTTCCGCGTGTCCACCACCAGGGCCGCGCGGCGGACCACCTCCCGGTAATCGTAGGCGGAGTGGTTGGTCACGACGACCACGGCGTCGTAGGCCGCGAGCTCGGAGTAATTCTTCAGGGGGATGCTCTCCAGGCGCAGTTTGGTCTGGCGCGTGGCGGGCATCTTCCTGATGTACGGGTCGTGGTAATCCACCTCCGCCCCGCGCTTCAGGAGGCCCTCCATGACCGGCACGGCCGGGCTTTCGCGCATGTCGTCTATGTCCGGCTTGTAGGAGATGCCGAGGATTAAAATTTTCGAGCCCCGGAGCGGCTTGCCCGCGTGGTTGAGCGCCTCGGCGGTGCGCTCCACCACGAAACGGGGCATCCCCGTGTTTATCTCGCCGGCCAGCTCGATGAATCGGGTGCTGAACTCGTACTCGTGGGCCTTCCAGGTGAGGTAGAAGGGGTCTATGGGGATGCAGTGTCCCCCGAGGCCCGGCCCCGGGCGGAAGGGCATGAACCCGAAGGGCTTCGTCGAGGCGGCGTCTATCACCTCGTGCAGGTTGACCCCCATGCGCAGCGCCAGCATCTTCAGCTCGTTGACCAGGGCGATGTTCACGGCCCGGAAGGTGTTCTCGAAGATTTTGGTCATCTCGGCCACCTCCAGGCTGGACACCGGGACCGTTTGCTCGAAGACCCGGTCGTAGAAGCCCTTGACCAGGTCCAGCCCCGCCGGCGTCAGCGCGCCGATGACCTTGGGAATCGTCCGGGTCCGATACTCCTTGTTGCCCGGGTCCTCCCGCTCCGGGGAGAAGGCGAGGAAGAAGTCCGACCCGCCTTTCAGGCCCGATCCCTCCTCGAGGATGGGCAGAACGACCTCCCGGGTGGTGCCGGGGTAGGTGGTGGACTCGAGAATCACCACCTGTCCCTTCCCGAGCCGACGGGCCACGTCCCGGGACGTGGCCTCGATGAAGCTCAGGTCCGGCTGCCGGTGATCGTCGAGCGGCGTGGGCACGCAGATGGCGATGACGTCAACTTCGCCCAGGCGGCCGAGGTCGCCGGTCGCGTCGAGAAGGCCGCCGTCCACGTACGGTTTGATCCGCCCGGCCGGTATCTGCTGGATGTAGCTCTCGCCTTTTCGGAGAAACTCTACTTTTGACGGGTCTATGTCGAAGCCGACGACGCGGATGCCGGCCTCGGCGAACTCCAGGGCGAGGGGCAGCCCCACGTAGCCCAGTCCGATGACGCCGAAAACCGCCGGACCCCCTGTCAGTTTTTTCACGAGTTCGTTGTGGTTCATGTCCTCATCGGGTGGGGTAGAGTCGTGGTTTGAGCCGTTGGACGAGTTGCAGGGTAATCCGCCCCCAGGCGCCGCCCAGACCGTGGGAGCGTCGGTAGAGCCGGTGGACGAACCAGGCCAGCCTGGCCCGGGCGGGCATCGGTTTCACGCCGCGGACGGAGCTTTTCCACCGGCGGGCCGTGACGCGGCCGATAAGGCTCCCGGCGCGTTCCATCGCCAGCACGGTGTCCGCGTTGCCCCACCAGCCGTCGGCGTCCCGGTGGCAGAGGCGGTGGACGACCTCGAGGCCGTCGGGATTCAAATAGGCTGCTATCTCGCCGACCCGCGGAGGTGTTTCCCCGAAAGGCTCGAGAAGAATCTCGGCCCCGTCGGGTATCAATTCACCGTGGCATCGGCCACGGCTCTTCACCCATCGGGGGCCGCCCGCGCGCAGCGCCTCCGCTATGAGCCCGGCTTTCAGGTTTTGTTTGATCCAACCCTCGTTGGTTCAAGGGATTCGACGGTGCTTAACGCCGCCCCAAGGTGTCGAATCTCCCCGCTAAGAATCGAAGGGCCAGATCAAGCAACACCCGGACGTACTCGCAGGAGTGGGATAGTTGCAGCTTGTTGTATGTTTTTGGCACTTGCTGACGGAGCTTTGTGCGTACACACACTTCAACGATGCTTCCTGAAAGATGAGCTTGCTCGAGATGAAGGGTGCCGTATACGTTTTTTTAAGCACTTGCGCTCCTTTTTCCTCGACTTCTGTAGTAGGCGTTGAAGTAGTGCTCGGCAGCTCTACAGGCGTTGGGTGATGGTTTCCACAGACTCCCCGTTTCGATGAACGATAGACCGGGACATCGAATACAAAAGGTTATAAATTTGCACCCGGTACATTCAGAGGGCGACAGGCGTGTTAATCCGCTTAAATACTGGCACAAAGGGGAATGATGCCATATCCTTCTCAAGCTGTTTCTTTGGATGTTCCCCAGGGGAGCCCTGAACTGAACGCAGGGGATAACGGTTCCATTCGGGGTTATCGTCATCGTTGAGAAACCAGCCGTACACCTTATAGCCAAAGGTATGTGATCTTCCTCTACATCGGGCAAGTCGTAATCGGTTTTATAAAAATTATCAAAAACATAACAGAATTCAACTTCGGAAATTGCATATTCAAGTGGTTGCTGACCCCCGTTGTTGTCCGGTGTAATGTTATGTGAGATATGTGGATATCCTCCTAAAGACAGCATCAGCCTATTTAAATTGTTGACTTTTTTATAATTGCTTTTTAACAGGCTGCCCTTCAACATCACATGAATTCCAGCGGCTTTCAATTGCTTTATTGCATTGACCGTACGGTCGTAACTACCCGGCACACCGGTAATTTCTTCGTGGGTATCACGATCTGATCCATGAATGGATATATCTACATATTGCACGCCGCATCGAATTAAATGGTCAATGTCGTCCTTTGTAAATGTCGTCGCGTTGGTGAAAACGCGGATGAGCATGTTTTGCCTGTGAAGCTCCTCGATTATCTCCCAAAATCCCGGGTAGAGAGTCGGTTCACCGCCCGTGACGGATACATAGAAAGTTCCGAGCTCCTTCAACTCTCCGATTGCCCTCAACCATTCCTCGACGGGCATCTCTTTCTGATAGGGGTCATCATGGGTCAGGTAACAGTGCACGCACTTCTGATTGCAGCTGTAAGTGAGTTCGAACGTCACGATGTATGGTATGTGGTACCGAATCGCTTTCCACAGCAGCTTATCGAAAGCGTTTATATTCTCGGTTTGTGTCACTTGTTTTTTCACCGGCGGTACTCGATAAGGCCTTTTTTGTGCAATTGTGAAAAGAATTCTATCATGTCCTGTTTTAGCGCGTCTGGAGCGACTTCGTACTCCGACAACACCTTACTTGCAATTTCTCTCACGCTTTTTTCGTCGTCAATCAGGTTCCAGATGAAACTCCCCACCTCGTTGAAGTTGTGGAGTACCCCGTCTTCTGGGGTGATGGCGAAAATTTCGCCGTCCACATTCTGGGAGGGTATCAGCCCCGCTTTTACGGGCACCGCGTCGGGATCGTAGGTTTTCATCAGAAAATATCGAGCCTCTCCCCGAGGTGGCCGAGGATGTAGGTCAGTGAACGGATCCGCGGGTCCGCGAGGTAGAGGCCCAGCAGCCTGGATCGTGTCCGCACCCCTCCCGCCCTCTGCCTGAAAAAATTCATCCCGCTTCTTCCCGGCCTGAGCGGTTCTCCGGGTGGGACGAGCCTCCTCATCGTCGGGTAGCACCTCAGGTAGGCCAGGGCGAAGGAGACCGTCCGTTCCAATCCCGCCTTGCGCGCCAGCGTGTAAAGTTTACCCCAATCCAGACCGGGACACAACAGCCAGATATCGTACACCGACAGGAGGTGGGGATCGAAGAAGTGGTTCCCGCAGAGGTGGACCATGCAGAAGAGCGCCGCGTCCTCCCTCGATGGCACCCAGAGCGTGACCCCGTACAGGTCCAGAGGTGTAGGCTCTTCGCCGAACCTGTACCGGGCGTTGTATCTCCCGGGCGCGGTGAGGTCATGGTGGACTTCTAAGATGGTTTGGTCCTTGCCCCAGATCAGGTGATTCCAGCGCCGCCAGAGCCGGCGCCCCAGCCGCCCCCGGGTGGCCAGTCTCCAGCCCGTTTTTTCCGCCGCCTCGGCGAACCGGGCTGTCTTTCTGCGCTCGAGGTAGAGATCCAGGTCCACCGCCGGTCGGGTGGCGGGCGGGTACAGCCGCGCGCGGAAATCCAAACCCTTGAGGGCCAGCGGTTGCAGCGCCGCCGTCTCCGACAGAAGGTCCAGGAGCGGGGCGGTTTGGACCAACTCCCAGCGGGCCTCTCGACGCCTTTCTTCCTTCAGGGGGATCAGCATGTTATTTTGCAAGCCCCGTGCCAAACCCCCGCCGCCCAGCCTCCAATCCGCCAGCGGGGCGAGTCGCTCCTCCTTCAGCCATTCCTGGGCGTTCGGTGTTTCCACAATGTGACGAGCCAGATCGCCGGGATCTCGACTCGTCAGCGCGGTGAAAAGGGTTACTTTTTGCCCCGGAAACGTTTCCAAATCGAACCTTTAGACCGCTCCGCTTCGTCGTCGTGGTGGTAATAGTGGTAGTACCTGTGCGATTTGTACGTTCTGGTGAGATCCACCTTGTTCAAAACGAAGCCCAGGATCTGAGCCCGCGCGTTTTTCAGGAGGCTCACCGCTTCCTTGACGGCCTCGGCCTCGCTCGTCTCGGCTTCGATGACCAGGATGGTTCCGTCAACCAGGGTTCCCAGGATGGCGGGATCGGTCACCGCCAGGACGGGGGATGTGTCCAGAATCACCTTCTCGTACTCCTGACGGAATCGTTCGAGGATATCCTGTGTCCGGCGGCTGGACAGGAGTTCGGAGGGATTCGGCGGCGGGTGCCCCGAGGGGAGGATGAAGAGGTTTTCGACCCGGGTGGGTCGGATGACTTCCTCGTCGGTTCTGTCCCCGAGAATGAGCTCGGTGAAACCGGGTGTGTTGGGGATGTTGAAGAAACGGTGCATTTTCGCCTTGCGCAGATCGGTGTCCACCAGGAGGGTTTTATAACCCTGCTGGGCGATGGATACACCCAGGTTCGCCGTGGTCGTGGTCTTCCCCTCACCCTTGCTGGGACTCGTGATGGAAAGAACGCGGATTTGCTTGTCGATGCTGAAGTATTGGATGTTCGTTCGAATGATGCGGTACGTTTCGGCGATGGGGGAACGCGGATTTTCCAAGACGATCAGGCGACCTTCACCGAGCTCTTCGAACTCCTCGGTCGCTTTCGGGATCGTGCCGATCGCTGTGAGCCCGGTCAGACTGGTGACTTCATCGGCCGATTTCACCGTCGTGTCGTTCATTTCGACGATCATGGCCAGGCCGATTCCGATGACGAGGCCGACGGCCAAGCCGAGGAGAAGATCCGACGCGTGGTTGGGGCTTACCGGCGCCGTGGGCCGTATCGCCCGGTCAATGATGCGGACGTCACCCGTTTCCATGCTCTCGTTGATGCGCGCCTCCTCGTATCGCTCGAGGAGCAGTGAGTGGATTTTCGACGCGACTTCGCTCTTTCGCTCCCGGATGGAGAGTTCCATCTCCTCCCGCGGCATGGTGGAAAGCTCCGAAGTCAACTCCGAGATGGTGCTCGACGTTTCTACGAGTTTGGATTTGACGCCTTCGATAGATATGCCGAGGGCGCCGGCGGTGATGATGTAGGCGAGCCGCCTCTCTATGTCATCTTCGAGGGCGCCCAACTCCCCATCAATCTCGGCCAGCCTGGGGTTGAGTTGACCGGAGGTTTGCTTCAACTGCTCTTTCTCGATCGTGAGCTCCCCGGTTGTCCGGATGATCTCCTTCAACATCTGGTCCGTTTGGAATTCGGGCCAGGAACTGATGGCAGTCAGCGTGTCGAGGTTTACCTCGCCTTGATTCAGGTAGTTCTCGGCGGTTCTTTGCTGTTCCTGGAGCTCGGCGAGTTCCCGTTCCAGGTTGTTCTTGCTCTCTTCGACACCGCTCAAACGTTGAATCAAGTTCCTCGCCTCTTCGGTGAAGGAAACGATGCCCAGCTCTTCCTTGTACTCCCTCAGGAGGTCCTCCGTCAGCCGCAGCTTGACTTCGGCCACTTCGATCTGCTGCCCGATGAACTCCCGGGCCTTTCGGGCGCGCTCCTGTTTCCAGCGCAGATTTTCATCCACGTAGACCTCGGCGATGGTGTTCGCCAGCCTGGACACCATCTTCGGGTCCGTGTGGGAAACGCTCACGGTGAACGCGTTTGAGTCGCTGGCCTGTTGCACCGAGGTGGCATGGCGGATGCTCTCGGCTTCCTGGATGGGATTG
>Ga0307378_10000448_pt1 | contig 72621 bp, 63 predicted proteins | sample UN1MG_FD_202238 | JGI IMG/M metagenome (GOLD analysis project Ga0307378, IMG submission 202238) | Soil microbial communities from Risofladan, Vaasa, Finland - UN-1 | ecosystem: Environmental > Terrestrial > Soil > Coastal area > Acid sulfate soil | place: Finland: Risofladan, Vaasa | collected... | reverse complement strand
GCACTTTCATCGTTGCATTGCCTTCGGCTTTTCCGCCGCCGAAGAAGTATACGCGTTTTTCTGACATTCTATAGTTCTCCTACTAACATTAAAGTTGACACAAAATCGAATTATATACAATACTTTCGCACACATGTCAATCCTTTAAAAACAGCATTTCGTAGGTATGTAACCGCAGATGGACGCTGTTTAAAGAAAAAGATAAAGAACCGTGTAAATCTGTGTATTGCCGTGTCTGAAAAAAGTCTTTTTAATGTTATTAGACACTGATTAACGCTGATGGACGCTGTTTAAATAGAAAGATAAATAACCGTGTCTATCCTGTAAATCCCGTCTAAGAATAGTCTTTTAATTAACCGCAGATGAACGCAGATGAACGCTGTTTAAAGAAAAAGAAAAAGAACCGTGTAAATCCTGTAAATCCTGTCTAAGAATAGTCTTTAAAATAACCGCTGATTAACGCTGATAGACGCGGAAGAAAAAAAATAGTAAATAGTCAATAGAAAATAGTCAATGACAACGGCTCCTGTTATCCTGTCAAAAATATAATAATAAATGACAAGGTCTTCTGTTTACAAAACTTCAAAATTCGACATTCATTATTCGATATTCACAAGACTTCTGCCTTCTAAATTCTAAATTCTCTTCTTAACCACAGATTAACGCTGATATGCGCTGAAAAAAACAATAATCAATAGTAAATAATCAATCAGAAAAAGCTTCCGGTCCCAAACCAATAGTAGGGCTTTTAGGTGCACCAATAATAGAAGAAAAATATTTTTTTAAATTTTACTATTTTTCGTTGACATGGTTACCAGAGATGGTAAGATTATCTTACGTTGTGTAAGATAATTAAAGGGCACATATATCATGAGCAAAAGAGAGAACATGTTCAAGATGGTAATCGGATTGTTGGTCAAAATTCAAAAAATCAGCGGCCGAAAGATGCTGAAGATAGACGAAGAAATGGTGCCTATTGGTGGATTACCAGGATTCGATAGCCTGAACGGATTGGAATTGACTTTAATGCTGCCAGATAAAGTTGCCTGGTCTGGAAAGAGCCTGTGTGTTTCTGACGACGGAAAAAGGGCTTTGAGCGTTAAAGAGATGGTTGAGCGTTTACTTCAAAGTGATACTAAGACTGACTGAGGAATAAGATAGTATGAGCAAAAAGGATACAAACATTGATCGTGTAGAAATTGGGTCGAGGCTGCGTATGGCGCGCGAAATGTCTGGTCTATCGCAAGCTCAGGTTGCTAAAATGCTTTCTTTGCATCGCCCATCAGTATCTGAGATGGAAGCAGGCCGAAGAAAAGTTTCGGCTGAGGAATTGTGTAAGTTAGCAGAGATTTACGACGTAAAGCTAACTTGGCTTACTGGATCGGATACTGGAGAGAGTCCAGAAGATGACAAAAGGATAAAACTAGCCGCACGACAATTGGCCAAGCTGAAGCTGGAGGACCGTAAACGAGTATTGTATTTATTGAGAGTGCTACAAAGCAGCGAGGGAGGGGAGGAATGAATCAAAGGCAAGAACTTGCTCGAAATGCTTCATACGAAGCACTGAGCCTTCGGAAAAAATTTGGATTGCAGTTACAACAAGCGATTTGCATATATAGCCTGGCGGAAGAAAATTTAGGAGTAAAGGTTTACTTTGATGCGATACCAAGCATGGAAGGTATGTACGTGGCTGGAGAACCGGCGAGGATAATTCTATCTTCGTTGAGACCTGCGGGTCGGATGGCTTATACCTGCGCTCATGAGATTGGTCATCATATTTTTGGTCATGGAGTACATGTGGACAAAGAATTCGGAGATAATAGCTTAGAACAACTGGAGGCGGATGAGTATCTCGTAGAGTGTTTTGCGGGAATCCTGCTAATGCCAAAACTTGCTGTTAGCCATGGATTTGCAAGACGTGGGTGGGAAATTAGTAATTGTACTGAGGATCAACTATACATAGTGGCAGGATGGTTAGGTGTAGGATATACTACTCTAATCAATCATATGAGTCACTCCTTAAAAATTATAGGCTCAATACATGCTGCGGAGTTAGCAAAGGTTTCGCTGAAGAAGCTTCGGGCGAGGATATTGGGGTACGAAGTTGAAGAGCATCTAATTGTCGTGGACAAAGAGTGGTTTGGCAGACCAATAGATACTCAGATTGGTGACTTGGTATTATTCAAGCAGGATATTGAGTTTGAGGGTGATTGTATTGAACACATTGGAAGCACCAAAGGAGGACAATTGTTTCGTGCGAACGCTCCCGGGATCGCGCGGTTTTTAACAAGAGAGGGAGAATGGGCTGTTTTCGTGAGGGTTTCACGGAAAGAATATGTAGGTCAATGTAAATATAGACATCTGGAGGAACCCATAGATGAATGATAAACATAAGTCTCCGGTTTTTACTGAGAACAATTTATCGAAAGCATGGGCGAGAGCTTTTCTTGCATCAATGTCACCAAGGAAAGAACTTACTCCTCTTGTTGTCATGGTAACTGAGCTTAATAACGGAGTTGGTTGGGAAGATATGAAGATTCGTAGGTTGTTGGACACTATCCTTCAAAAGATGGGGAAACAATCATGCAACACTGTGGCGAACACTATTTTTCCGGAGTCTTTGTGGAACCCAAACGGAGATCGTGACCAACTTTATAACCGTTATAAGAAGCTTTTCCCATGCTTGCAGAAAATAGAGAAAAAAAATAATCTCGGGTTATATTTTGAGCGGCTGATTGCTTATGACCCTAGCGAAAGTGATAATCCAGATTCTAATAAATCTAATCAGCTTGAACATATTATTTGGGCTTATACAAGTAGACAAGGTGTTCGGCGCAGTGTTCTCCAAGCCGCAATATTCGATCCAAGACGCGACCACTCTCGCAGGCCATATTTGAAGTTTCCATGCCTCCAGCATGTGACGTTCACGCCTTGCGGTGACGGCCGAGGCATGGCTGTTAATGGTTTCTATGCAATGCAGTACCTTTTTGAACGCGCCTATGGTAACTACCTAGGTTTATGTCGCCTGGGACGGTTTGTTGCTCACGAACTTGGTCTTGAACTGGTCCAAATGAATTGTATGATTGGAATTGGGAAACTAGAAGTATATAATAGTCATATTAAAAAACTTGCTGAAAGGATTGAAAAAATATTGGTGAAACTTGAAAATAAATAGAATTTGCAAATAACAGGCAGCTTTGAGATGACTTACAAGAGTAACATAACTACCGAGACGAAGGCTCCCAGTATTGTAGTAAATATGGAGCCTTGCAAAACTACTGTTGTATATGAGACATATTGGAGACTCGCTGCGGAACGGCAGGCCATTTTCTTCAAGAGGATTCAAGGATTGCCTTTCCCATGGACTACTGATCCAATTCTTAAAAAATACAAGTTTACAAATGCATACCGAGCATCTGATAGAGTGAGTCAGTATCTGATACGGAATGTAATTTATCATGGAGATAATTCGACAAAAGAGGTGTTTTTTAGAATTATGCTCTTTAAGCTTTTCAATCGTATTGAGACTTGGGAATTGCTTGAAAAGAAGTTTGTGGAAATAACCTACGAAGAATATTCATTTAAGAGATATGATGAGATTCTCAGCCGTGCTCTTGGTGAAGGCCGCATTTTTTCTGGGGCGTATATTATGCCTTCCGGTACAAGCGCATTCGGATATCGGAGAAAACATAGAAATATATTACGTCTAATAGAGAAAATGATGAAGGACGATTTACCCATCAAAATATCAGAAACTAAATCTATACAACAAGTCTTTGAAATATTGAATAGCTATCCCATGATAGGAGATTTTCTGAAATATCAATTAGCCACGGATATTAACTACAGTGAAGTAACTAATTTTTCAGAGATGGACTTTGTTGTGCCAGGGCCTGGGGCAAGGGATGGAATACGGAAATGTTTTTTAAGTATTGGAGGACTTAATGAGGAAGAAATTATAAGATTTATGATGGATAGACAAGAAGAAGAATTCAAACGTTATGGCTTGGAATTCAAATCTTTATGGGGAAGACGTCTGCAATTAATTGATTGCCAGAATCTTTTTTGTGAGGTAGATAAATATGCTCGTCTGGCACATCCAGAAGTGGCAGGACACAGTAAAAGGAAAAGAATAAAGCAAATATACAAGGTTAATCCTTTGCCGATTGAGTATTGGTATCCGCCGAAATGGGGGATTAATAAAAAAATAGTTATGGAAATGACTTAAGTGCAATTGTGGACATAGTCAGCTACTGATCGGTGATATGCTCGACTTGACCTTCGAGCATAGGAACCATATTCAGGACTTCATTATCAAAGCCTTTTACCTCAAGGTGCATAGCTTTATTTGCAAGAACTAAGCGTATCACGTCTTTCTTTTGATTGGTGACCTGAAAGCGTAGTTTTGGATTCCCTTTGAGAGATGCGGTTCTATCTGGAGCTAATCGTAGCATAGTTCTCAGTTTTAGCACTTGATTAAGGATATGAGTTTGTTGGTACGGTTTCCATTCTTTGTCTTGTGTTTCTATCTCTATGTCTACTTCTGTAGCATTGAATTTTTTGATGAAAGCATACCCCTCTTGAATATCTGTGGGCTCATGTTGCAGTTCCTCTAAAGTTGGCCTTCCCCAGCACTGTACTTCATCAACAATATAGAGGAGAAAAGAAAGGGTGTTAAATTTGAGATGGTATATTTCGGGACATGTATGCGATGCTACTGCTCGCAGTATTTCTCTTCTTATGAGGAACTGCCTTGCCTCTTCTAGTTTCAGGTGTTTTACTATATCGTGTGAAAGATCTGATTCAAGAAAGTAAACAAGTGCTTTGCTCATAAGTAAAGAGCTCACAATTCCATGATCTAGCCTGTCAAAAGATTTAAGAAGTTTGAGATAGTATTTATTCTGTAAGTGGGTAACAAACTTTTTGCTGTTTGGCAACTTGATAGCATTTGATGCCATTAGTCTAATGATAGTATCATGGAAAGGTAACATTTGCCTACGAAAAGTAAATCGCATGTCACCTTCTGATATGAGCCCTTGCTTCCTCAATGTCTGACGGGCACGCTCGTTAATCTGTTCGATCCTAGACAATGGGTATCCGATGTCATGGCAAAGGGCAACAAGTGCCCACATCGATTCCCATTCTTCCCTCTTTATTTTTTTATCAAAATCTCCAATGCCAGATAGTTTACGTTTAAAGTTTTTCTTCAAAATCCACTGACCTATGATCCAGACACGGAAGGAATGAGCAACGTGATCTCGATAATGTCCGGGTGAGGCACCATACATGATGCCTTCAAACTCAGAGAATCCTTTTAGAACCTCACCAAGTTCTCGGGCTCCAAGAGTTGCTGCATCAAAGAACGAATCCATTTTTTTATTAGTCTCATCATAATCTTCACTTCTCTTAATCAATTGTAGCACAGCATCTGTGGTGATACATGGCCACAATTCAATTAGATTCTTATGGAGGACTCGCAGATTCTCTTGATCTTCTGAGAATTTAAGTTCTTTGAGGTGACTTCTAGTTTCGCTAGAGAGATAGGAGAAATTGTTGCCGTCTTTCAGCAATTCCAGGAGAAAGCAGTCACCATCTTCGGAACGTTTCTCTTTATTCAGTGTGTGTGGGAACGGCGGAAACAACATCGTTTCTCTCCACCTTTTGGGAATTTCTTAATCCTTTGTGGACAGGACATTCGAGGCAGTTTGCTTTTCGGAGTTGGTTATGAAGGGACGAAATCTGTGGGCTCTCTACAATCTGTGACAATGTCATATTGTGAACTGACAACTCCCACTTCCGCCGCTTATGGTGCTTGAAAACCTCGCATGGTAGAACATTACCATCGGCCTGAACGACCAGTTTTCCAAATCCAGCTCGGCAAGAGACTTGATTTCCTGGGACTATCCCGTTAAATGGTGAACCTGTGCGAATCGCAATATTCTTAGCTTCACGAAAATGGAATAGCTCATTAACAAACGAATCTTCTTCCTCCAGATTCAATTCAAGCTCTGCGCGATTGAGAGCACCTCGACCTTGAGGGACAAACCGCAAGATACTAATCTTTGCGATTTTTAGATTTTCAGCTATGTCTATCAAATGTTCAAACTCATCTACATTCACTTTGAGAGGAACAAAGTTCATCTCACATTCGATTCCAGATTTTAGACAGTTTTTCAAGGAAGTAAGAAGATAGTCGTAGCTTCTAGGAGTCTGTGTAATATAATCGTGGCTATGAGCGGTTGCTCCATGAAAGCTGAAAATGAACTTTACCCCTTTGAGTCCGGCGCAGCCATCAAAGATTGTAGTAGGCAAACTAGACGCGCCGTCGGACCTTGCAGTTAGTCCACACGTGAATACCTCAACAAACATTTCCTGTCCTACTGCTCTCCGGACAACCGGCAGGAAACTTTTGCTTGCAGTGGGTTCGCCTCCCCCGAGACTCACCTTCTCTGCACCCAATCGCCCGGCTTCATCAACGAGACGCAATGCAAGCTCGCATGGTAACCCATTCATACAACTAGGACTGGATCCGGATGAACAATGTAGACACTTTGATGGGCACCAATCCGTTAGCTCTAACGTTAACTCCTCGAATCCTTTCACGGAATCACCCTTTCGGTACAATATTGATAATTCTTTAATTCATAGACTCTCCTCAAGTATACTACTTGTCAAGAGCTTTTGCAAAAAAAAATATGATTCCTCAAGAAATTTTCAGCTATTTCACCATTTACTAAAAAATCTCTTCGGGATGTGGACCTCTCAAAGCCTTAATAGTAACACTTTTTGGAGAACAAGCAAAGAAATCTACGATTTTCGATTTACGATTTGCGATTTGGTGGGGTAAACTTTTGTTTTTTGAAAAAATCCTTTTATCTGCCCCGGAATTGTTGTATTATCATTGGCTTTACTGGAAATCGTAAACAGGCATTTTGGAGACTCAAAAGTGGTTAATACCGGCGATATTCGGAATATTATTCTTATAGGGCACGGCGGGAGCGGAAAAACGTCTCTGGCAGAGGCGATGCTGCATAAAACCGGGGCGACAAACCGGCTCGGAAGCGTCGACGAAAAAACGAGCACCTGCGACTACTACGATGAGGAAAAAGAACACCAGCATTCGATACAATCTGCGACGGTTCATGCCGAACACGCGGGCAAGCTGATAAATATCATAGATACGCCGGGCTATCCGGATTTCGTCGGACCGTCCATCAAAGCGATACCGGCAGCCGAGACGGCCGTGCTGGTCATTAGTGCCTCGGCCGGCATTGAGACCAACACCCGGAAAATGGCCGAATTGGCCGCCAGGCTTGATATGCCGCGGATTATTGTCATAAATAAAATGGACGCCGAGAATGTGATGTTTTCCGAATTGATAAAAAATATTCAGGAAACTTTCGGTCAGCAATGCCGCTGCGCGAATCTTCCCGCCGCGGACAAGGCATCAGTGATCGACTGCATCGAAAACGAGAGCGGCGAATCGCCTCTAATGGACGTCGCCCAGGCCCATACCGATCTGATCGAAAGCGTTATCGAGGCTGACGATGAGCTTATGGAAAGCTACCTTGGCGGCGAGGAAATTTCCGCCGAGAAAATCGCCTCGGTTTTTGTGGAGGCCTTAAAAGCCGGGACGATCATCCCGATTGTTTTCACCGATGCGCGCCGGGAAGTGGGGGTCCAGGAGCTTCTGGATATTATCGTAAAATACACCCCCTCACCTCTACAGGCAAAACCCGCTCAGCTCAGGGACGGCGAGAACTTCACGGAGCTCAAGCCCGACGCCGCCGGTCCGCTGGCGGGTGTGGTTTTTCGTGTGGGATTCGACCCGCGGTCGAATATGAAGTACTCCTCTATCCGCATCTTCAGCGGCACGATCAAGTCGGACACCAACATGCTGCGCAACAACGAGAAGAAGGGCGTTCGCCCGGGCCATATCCTGAAATCTCAGGGCGGCGAAAATGAACCCGTCGATGCGGGCATCGCCGGTGACATCGTGACCCTGGCCAAAGTCGAGGAGCTGAGAACCGGAGACCTTGTGCACGACGGCAAAGCAGCCGGCAGGATTGAGCTGCCGGACGTGCCCGAGCCGATGTACTCGTTGGCGCTCGAACCGGCCACAAGAGGGGACGAGCAAAAAATCAGCTCTGCCCTTGAAAAATTATGCGAAGAGGACCCCTGCTTTAAGGTTACGCATGACCAGCAGACTAAAGAGCTGGTCGCCAGCGGCCTTGGCGAGTTGCATCTGCGGGTTACGCTCGAAAAGATGAAAAACCACTTCAAGCTGTCGATCACTACGAAGGAGCCCAAGATTCCTTACCGTGAGACGATTACCGCCAAGGCCGAGGGTCACTACCGGCATAAAAAGCAGAGCGGCGGCGCGGGACAATTCGGCGAAGTTTACCTTCGTGTCGAGCCGGCCGAACGCAACTCGGACCCGCCGCTGCAGTATGGCTGGGACATCTTCGGCGGCTCAATCCCCGGCCAGTACGAGCCGGCCGTCCTCAAGGGAATCAACGAGATCATGCAGAACGGCGTCATCGCGGGTTTCCCGATGCAGGACATTGCTGTTTCCGTCTATGACGGAAAATATCACCCGGTCGACTCGAAAGAGGTCGCGTTCCGTGCCGCGGGCAAGGGTGCGTTCGTCGACGCGCTGCAGAAGGCAAAAGCCGTCCTGCTCGAGCCGATCGTCAATATAGAAGTCACTATCCCCGCCGAGAACGTGGGCGATATCACAGGCGACCTGGCCTCCAAGCGCGGAAGGGTCCAGGGCCAGGATGTGCTGCCCGGCAATTTCATCGTCATCATGGCGCAGGTTCCGCTCTCGGAAGTCACGCAGTACAACAGCCAGTTGAAAAGCGTGACCGGCGGCCGCGGCAGCTACTCGATGACGCTCAGCCATTACGAGCTGGTGCCCCCCAACGTCCAGCAGCAGATCGTCGCCCAATACGCGAAGAAAAAAGAGGAAGATTAGGCTCGGAAAATATACAACGGTCGCCGGAGGATCGATATGATCTTATCGACCGCAACATCATTCAGTCCGTCTCCGAACTGTTGAGTCGTTAGTCCCAACAGCGTCTGACTATTGAAAATATCCGTTTGAACAGAAAGTGTTACGAGTAAACTTTCCTTCCCGAAATACGATATACCAAAAAGACCACATGGATTGAAATCATGCTATGAAACTGCATGCTAAAGCATCAGGTTTTCTCTCGTATATTTCACATCACAAGTCTATAATGTTTACAATAAAATGAATTCTAACAAATGCTTTGATCATCATTAGAGAGCGATATGATATATAGCAGAAGTGGTAATGGAGGGAGTATGATAATGGCATACAAATATATTCTATACCGTTGTGGCTTAATAATCACAGTAATCCTGGGGATACTTTCGCTCTTTTTGCTGGAAGGCTGCGGCTCGAAAGGTCTCCGCACAATCGGCAGCGGTATGACTCCGAAAACCGGCCAGATATCAAAGCAGGAACTCCGGGAGCAGCTTGATAAATTCCGGGAATTCTACAAGGCTGCGCTAAGACAGGTCTCGAACGAGCTTAACGAGCGCGTACCCAACACGAGAACGGAAAAGACGACTCTACAAATGAAGGCGCGGATGGTTCAGGGCATAAATGCAATGCTGGACAATGACGACCCTATTGTGGCGTTCATCGAGACGTGGGCACTGTGCACAAGATTCAGAATGTATCTCGAAGAAGGCGAAGGCAGCTCGCTCTTTGGAGATGCGCATGGGATAGCGCTAAACGCCTCTAAACGTCTGGAAGTGGAAATCCAGCGTATGGGAGTTATTTTTCTCAAGGAAGATGTCTTCGAGGCGGCCCGCAAAAACGTGACCGAGTTTGCCCATAACAATCCCATTAGAGGTACGTTTTCCAATGTAATCGTATATGCGACCGAGGTACAGAAGGGCCAGCCGAATCCGTTTTTGAGCGTGCTGAAGATTCCGATGACACCCTTCCGCGCTATAGAAGGAGTGGATCGGACTGCCTCGGCGATACATCAGTTCAGCGATACGGCCGAACGTTTTTCCGATATAGTTGCCGAAATGCCCGAATCTTCTCGCTGGCAGTTGCAATTGCTGCTGTTCGACCTCGAAGAGGCAAACATGACCAAATCCTTCCTGAACAGTTTGGCGCAGGTTTCTGAAAGCAGCGCCAGCCTGGAACAGTCGGTTCAGAAGTTGCCGGAACAGCTTCGCGAGCAGTTGACTAAGTTTGTTGAAGATATTGACAATAAGCAGGCCGGTCTTCAACAAACACTCCAGCAGGCCGAAAAAACCTCACTCGCCGTCAACAATACTCTTGAAAAGCTCGACAAAACCGCCGGCTCGATTGACGTTGTGGTCAAGAATATAACCGAAACGGTCCAGGCATGGGAGACGGCGGCTAAAACCACAGGCGAAGTCGTACAGGAATTCAACAAGAACAAGCCTTCGCAGGAAGAAGCATCGTCTTTTAATATTACCGATTACCGTGACACCGCTCAGCAGACTTCCCAGGCGGCTAACGACATAAAGGCGCTTTTGGCAGAAATGGACGATTTATTAGAGTCTGGCCGTTACAGCTCCATGATGAACGACCTTCTCTTACGTGCCGCAGGATTGGTCGTATTGATCTTCGTTCTGGCAGTGCTCTATCGGATTATCTCCGTTCGCATAACGGCAGCAAAAGGCGCCAAAGCGGCCTGATTGACAAACTTGTGTTTGGCGCATCCAATTCCAGGATGTTAATTTTATGTGCATCGGGAATCCTAAACTATCGGCTTCAATGACCGGTTCCGGGTAGGGATTGGCTGCAAGGGAACCGTATTTCCCTCCGGATCAGAGCAGTCAAAAAAAATTTAAAAAAACTCAATTTTCTTGTTGACTCATACCGATATACTGTTATAGTTATATATAACAGTAATGCTTTTTAAGGAGCTTTAGCCATTTTTATACGAATTGAACCATCATCATCAATTCCGATATACCGGCAGATTATCGACCAGATAAAGTATCAGGTTGCCACTGGTGTCTTGAAAGAAGGTGACAAAATATCGAGTGTTAGAGAATTAGCATCAAGGCTGGCGGTTAACCAAAATACGATCCTCAAGGTCTATAATGAGCTTTGTCGGCAGAACGTGCTCAGGATCGAGAGAGGCGACGGCACATACGTTTCTTCCAATAAGCAGAATATTCCTGCGGCAGAAAGAAAAAAGACAGTCTCTAACGTGCTTCGCGAAGCAGCCATCCTGGCGGTTCAACTGGAACTGCCCATTGAGCAGGTCGGCGAACTGCTGCAAAAGGAATATGAAAGCATCATATCGCAAAGAGCCGGCCATCGTAAAACTGGTATGTCGGAGAAGTAATATGTTTCGAATGTTGTTGTGGAAAGAATGGCGCGAAAACCTCTGGAAGCTATGGTTTTGCGGGGCGGCCAGCGTAGCATTCTCGGCCATTCTTTTCAGAATACGGATTGTACCGGATGTCGACATTTGCATATTGATCTCGTTTGTTCAGATGTTTGCCGTTCCGGTAATCTATGCGCTGGATATTTTCTCCGGCGAAATGAGCAACCGGACCATACATCTGCTTTTCAAGATACCGGTTCAGAGATGGATGATTTTCTTCAGCAAATATATAGTTACGGTTATCGGAATACTCGCGATATTTCTTATCAGTGGCGTGTCGATGGAATTCATGACTCACGGCAGGGAAGCCCGAGTGTTATTTCTCTTGAAGACCAATTTACTCTGCGGAATGGCTGGATTGGTTCTTTTTACTTGGTTTTGTGTTTTCGGCTGCCAGAGCAGAAGTGAGGCCGGCTCCATGGCGGCTATGTTTTCTGTCTTTGTCGGCTGGGGAATCGTCCTTCTATGGTCCAACTTATGCGAGGTAGCCTGGGCCGAGCGTTTCGTGCCGTATTCACTTATATTCATGAGAATCACCAGGGTCGGGCCTGTAGGAACGGCATTTTCGCAGATCTTAGCTTCGGCGGCTGTCCTCGGCATTGCCTGTTACAGATATGTCAGTATCAGGAGGTATCTATGAGGGCATCTGCGATCATCCATCAGCAGATTTGTCAGCTTAGGTGGCACCTTCTGGCCTGTCTGGGGCTGATCATGCTTCTGCCGGTAGAAGAAGCTGCGGTCAATCTTAAGGCTGGCGATGGATTTTACAGTGCCAGCCTGGCGATAATGGCTGTTATGTTCAGTCCTTTGCTCACCGGCCTTATCGCATGTGCGAACGTGCAGGCTGATCTGAACGAGAAGCGATACATCTTCTGGCGTTCAAAGCCTGCCAATGTAAAGATGCTTATGACTCTAAAATTCTTCATCGGGCTTATCGCCTCCTTGCTGATCGTAACCTGTCCAGTAGTTTTTGGGATTGTAAGCAGCGCTCTCTGTGCTAAAGACCTCGACGAACTATCATTAAGCTATTCTGTACCGGTCCCCATCACGATAGCGATAATGACATACAGCCTGTGCTTCGGATGCAATGTGCTTGTACGCAAAACCGCGCGTGCCTGGCTCATCGGGATGTTGATGGCGGGTTTCTTTTTGGTGCTTCCGTTCATGCTCCCTCTGGATTACAGGGATATCGTGAGCGATTTCACGTTGCAGACGGTGGGACCTTTTCTGGCGATAATAATTACTGCGTCAGCGGTTGCTTTTGTGTTTGCCCTTTACGCAGCGCAGTATGACTGGCATTTGAGGACAAATCTGAAAGGCCTGTTATGGGTAGGGGCCGGGCTGGTTTTTGTTCTGACGATGCTTTTCAGCAGTCAGGTTGCTAATATCAAGGTGTTGGAAGAAAAAGAAACCAAATCCTCCTATGGGCCATTTGGACTCAGACTGGACAGCGTCGAAGGCAGGCTGATATTGAAAGGGCAGAGTTACGTTGACATCGACAAAAACAACATTTCCTTTACTGATATTTGCGACGTCCCGACCCGTGGAACGGCCAATATTCCAAGGATTGAGGGTCTTCACGTCCGGATGTATCCGGGGCCCTGGCTTGGAAGTCTATATAAAAAGGCTGGAGATGATGTGTATTTTCTTACCATTCATGCTTATTACCGAGATGAAAAAAAGAGAGTTGTCTATGAGAAGGTCTATTTGAGAAGTTACAGACTTGGCGGAGATTCTCGGATACCTGTCAGCGAGCTCGATTTATCCGACTCTCTTGTGGAGGAGACAAGTATCCTGAATGTGGCGATGCGGCTTATCAACAATACATTAGTTGCCTTTCTGAATGATAGTTATGTCGTGGTGGATGCGACGAATCCCGGCGAATTAAAGCAGACTAACAGAAAGATCAACGTGCTAAAAACGCCACTACCATCGTATCATGATCGTATGAAAGAATTCGCACTGCCTCTTGTGCCTGTGGATGGACTCAGTATAGAGGAAAAAATAAAACTCAGCATCGATCGGAATTATCTATTTCATCAAGGTGGCAATGACATTTATGACACTTCGATGGTTGACGTCCACGACGGCAAGATTACTTTCGTACTTGTCTCTAGAAAGGATGTTTCCCGATTTGATGTTATCCGTTGGGACCGGGATAAGATATACTGCAAGTTTCGAACCGCGCGTCCTTTTACGATCATTGAGGGCATGACTAGTACGATCCTCGATGGCATGACTGGGGGACTTTATTTTGAGCGGGCATTTGTCAAAAACGGCAACTTATATTGCTACGAAGACGGCCAATTAATGGTTTTCGACATTCGTTCGAAGCGCGGAATACGAAAGCTGGGTCACTTTGTCCGCATGGATTACGGCATTGAGGATATCGAAGCGTTGGATAATGGTAATATCCTGCTGAGTGTGCGGCCGCTCCAGGTTTTACGTGTAAAACGTTCTCACGAAGAAAAGAAGTATCTGTATCTTCTGGAGAATCCCCGATAAGGAACTATCAACACCGAATCGCCTGGAGCGGCGAGAATATTCTTGATGAAAATACAAAGGAACTCAAAATGACAGAGTCGGCAATAAAAATCGAAGGTTTGCACTTTTCTTACGGCAAAAAACAAGTGCTCAAGGGGGTGGACCTTGAAGTCCCGAAAGGTTCGATATTCGGCTTTTTAGGCAGGAACGGCACCGGCAAGACAACGACGATAAAGACGTTGCTCGGGCTGCAAAAGCCTCACGCCGGCAGATGCGTTGTAGGCGGGCTTGACAGCGTTACCAAAACTCTTGAGGTTCGAAGAAGGATAGGTTTTATGGCTGAAGACCAGCAGATGTACGGCTGGATGAAGGTCAGCCGTATAATCAAGTGGGTGGCGGGATTTTACCCGGACTGGGACTATAAGTTCGCTGACGAGCTTGCCGAGATACTCAGGCTGCCAAAAAATACAAAGGTAAAGGAGCTATCCAAAGGCCAGAATTCAAGTCTTGCTCTGCTCTTGGCGCTGGGGCACAGACCCGACATTGTGATTCTGGATGATCCGACGCTGGGACTCGATCCTATAGCAAGAAAAGATTTCCTCCGGCATGTCATCGACCTTTTACAAAGCAATGGCGTTACAGTATTTTTCTCGAGTCACCTGCTTTATGAGATTGAACCGGTGGCCGATCATATCGCTATTCTTGATAAGGGCATAATTATCAAGGCGTCTAAGACGGAACAGCTCAGAGAAAGTGTCCGAAAGTTTGTCCTGACACCGGCGCCCGAGGCAAACTTCAGCCGGCTACCGGGTATTCTGGATATGTTGAAGGTAGGGGACAACGTTTCGATAACAATCGAAGATTGCGACGAAGCAAAAAGGACTCAGCTAAAGGGTATGTCTGCAAACGGTATGACAGAAATAGCCTTAAATCTTGATGAAATCTTTGAAGCCTATGTGATCGGAAACAGAGGCTAAGAACATGCGGTATCAGATCATTGCATAATATGCAAAGAACAGATGCCGGCTAACATTTTTCTTCTGCACTTACGTCTCAATCCAGTTCGGTCAGGTAGATATTTCGAAACCGGTATTGTCCGCCCCCGGGTACTTCGGCCTGCAGGGCGATGAATCCTTTTTCGGGACCTTCCAGGCCGTCCACATCCCATGCGGGTTTGCCGTTAATCTCCAGCGCGGCTTTTGTGCCGCGCACCGTGAGCTTGAATTTGTTCCACTGGCCGGCCATTGCAAGGCCCTCGCTGCTGGCTCCTTCCAGGTTGTCGACGTTGCCCTCCATGCCCTGTTTAAGGTTGACCTGGTAGCGATCGGGCCAGGGCCGGTTCTCCGGCACGGAATCGTAGCGGAAATAGACACCGCTGTCCCACTTGTCGTCCCGAAGGGCCTTCCATTCGAACTCTAAAATGAAGTCGCCGTATTTTTTCTCGGTTTGTACCAAGCCGTTTCCTGCTGCGAGCAGGATATCTCCATCGTCGACGGCCGCTTCGCATTTGATGACTGTCCAGCCGTCCAAGGTTTTTCCGTCAAATAACGCTGCGCGGTTGCCTCCCGATTCGGAATCCGAGCATGATGTTAACAGTGCCAGTATAATCACTAAGCTGTAAAACAGATTCGATGCTTTCATAAGGTCTCCAATGTCGTGACTTTGTCCATATTGCAGGTTCAATGGTTTACGTACCTTCGATTTTAGAGGTATTAGACTGGCTTTTGAAATGGATTTCAAGAAGGAATCTCGTGATTGTAAGGAATATAGAAACGCCTGCCGGGTTGAGTATATAGCGGTAGGGTGGGCCTTGGCCCACCATAATCGTATCGATAATATTTGAACCATGTCGAACTACATACATTGTGTTCCGGTTAAAACGGATTGGTTCGACATGTTGAAGATTGGACATGATCAACATATCACAAATATGTAAATCAAGGATGCTGCGTCCGAGCCAAAGACTTCGAAAATGTCACGAACATCAGCACATAAAGCTTCGTCCAAAAAGAACGGTGGGGCAAACACTGTATCGCACAGAAAAAGACGCCAGGCTTGCTCGGAGAATGCACGGTGTATATCTGGCAGCCAGGGGATTAAGCTGCACTCATACCAAATACGATTAAATTGTGCACTTTTGTCATTTCGACCGGAGGGCCGCGAAGTGGCCGGAAGCGGAGAAATCTGGTATACGAAACCAATCCATGTACGGTAACCAGATCTCTCGACTCCGCTGCGCTTCGCTCGAGATGACCCAGGCAAGCGCAGTTACTAATCAGAAATCGTATTACTTGAACCTTGTGATATTTTTTTATCTCTTTTTCAGCACAAGGTTATGCTCCGTACGCTACCGTTATTCTGAGTATAGTGAAGAATTTCACACCAACAACTCAGTATAACCTTTGTTCTAATCCCAGATGCTTCGCCTTCGACTCTCCGTAAGGAGTCCATAGGACAGCATGACAATTTATAATCCAGTCAAGTTGAATTTTCAGGATGTGCCGTTATTTTCGGATTTTGATTTTTCGCTGTGAAGTTACTTTGCCGTAAAGCTTCTGCGTTTCGTAAGTCACTGTTACGGTCAGCTCTTCTTCGTCGCCTTTGAGTTGAAGATCATTTGGTACACGCCACGTGTACCCGCATGTGCCTGCTCAGCCAAAGGGCATGACGCCCTCGGCGATAACTTCGCCGTCGGCGCGAGTTATTACTACATTCGGATCCAGCGACTTATCCACTTTTACAGTCTGAGTCACTTTGCCGTCTGCATCTTTGTACTCTCTATCAACTTTGACGGATGTGTCATCCAGCCCGCGTATCATGATATCCAGCTTCGGATCGATCAGCACGGCGGCGAATTTGATTTCCCGGCCGCGTGAAAAAGAGGTCTGATTCTTGGGCGGCTGATCAAATATAACCATCGGCTCGTTCGAAAAATCCAACACGTACGGCTTGTCTTCACGCACCTGCATGCCGTAGACCGTTTTCTTGCCGCCGGACTGGCCCTGCGCATTCGTGTGATAGTTATCAGAAATGTCGATATTCAGATTATCATAAGTGACGTTTATGATATATGGCGTATAGTCACCCACCGGTATGGTGCATTCGATAACTGCCTCGGGCGAGCGTTCCTTAATGGTTCCCACCGGCACAGCCACGGAACCCTCTTGTCTCAATGAGCCTTTGAATTCAACTTTTTCCAGCTCTCGGCTGCCTTTGCCGGCCTTGATTGTGCCGAGCGGTCCTTTGTATGAACGGGCGGCGATTTTTTTGCCGTCCTCAATTAGCATGAATTCGAAGAATTTATCGTCGATCTTGTGGTACGAATGCAGACTCCATGAGCCCCACCAGTATGGACCGATTCCCGTTTCGATGTCATACAGGTAAAATTCACGTTCCGGCCTGTCTCCCAAAAGGACCTTGAAAGGACGGTTAGCGAGGGTGATTTGGCCTTCTTTGAGGTCTTCCCTGTTTTCCCGCTCCATCCTGCGGATAAATGATGCCATGTGGTTTTTCGGGAGATCGAGCTTGGGGATCGTGGTTTTCTCAAGCTCACAGGTCACGACATCCGGGGCCGACAGGAATTCCTTCTCTTTTGCAAGTTGATCTTGTGCCGGTGGAGCTGTTGCAGTCGGCTCTTGAGGCGGTGGAGTTTCTTTCTTACAGCCGGTCGGGATAAAACCCAGCATAAGAATAAGAGATAATAGAATACTACTTCTTGTAAGAAATGATGCTTTCATGACATGTTCCCTCACTTTCTTTGAAAAGTGTTTAAAATATACTTAAACGTATACGTTACAAACAGCATACATAGATTATTCAGGCAAGCCGGCGTTTTTTCTTACGTTGTCCGAAAGCCGTTATTAAGAAGCATAAATCAAAGATGCGCTCTCTTGCCTACTAATAATCAGTTTATACTATTCAATCGGATTTTTCAAAGAAATATCTGTTTTTTAGACTGTCATGAATCTAAAAGCGCGCACAATGACCGGTTCCTATCTCTCATAGCCTTGAGCGTGCAGCGTTTAGCGGACAGGGAGTCGTGGTTTGCTGACAAAGATAGGGGGCGTGGAGAAATCGCCGGGCAATTATGCAGGAGGGGGCTGAGTAGTGAAGGATATGTGTGGGGGGCTACCAGCCTTTTCTGGAGAAGACGGCGGGAATGGTTCGAATCAATATATACAGGTTCAGCAGCAGCGACCTTTTTTGGATGTAGAGGTAATCGTATTTTATTTTATGCCGGGGCTTCAAATCATAGAAGCTTCGAATTTGGGCAAGGCCCGTCAAGCCCGGCTTGACCGCCAGCCTCATTTCCCTGAGTACTTTATGGCGTTTCACGGAGTGGGGACGTTCGGGCCTGGGCCCAACTAAACTCATGTCGCCGCATATCACGTTGAGAAGTTGCGGGAGTTCGTTTAAATGAGTTCTCCTTAAGAACCGACCGAATTTTGTAACGCGTGGATCGTTCTCTACGGCCAGAACGGGTCCTGTTTCTTTTTCGGCATCGTCGTGCATCGTCTTGAATTTGTATAAGATAAATGTTCCTCCGTCCTTCGTAACTCTGACCTGTTTGTACAAGGCAGAGCCCGGCGAGGTGAGCTTGATAATCAGAACGATCAATCCAATCAGCGGGCTCAGAAGAACTAACGCCAGTACACTTAAAACTATATCCGAAGCCCGTATCAGGGATTCTTCAGACTCGGATTTTCTTCCAATGAATGTTGTCAGGAACCGAGTAGAATTTTCACCCAGGATGTTCTCGGAAAGCAGCTCCACATAGACTGACGGGTTGAATGTTACATTGACTTTTAGCTTTTGCAGAAGGTATATCAGCAGATTCAATTTCTTCGCATCCTGAATCCGTTTGCATATCACGACCTCATCTATGTCCTCATATTGCAGGAGGTCCTCAATCCTCTCTATGTATTTCGTTTCAGTCAGAGCGCCCCTGTCGAGGATATCTGCTTCGCCGGCTTTTCCAATTATAATTAATTTCTTCTTGATCCTCCCCGCGAACCTTAGAATCAAACCGTTAACCGCAGCGATCAGAAGAAGACCAATGGGACACGATATCAGAAATATCGAAGTCGGAAATCCTACCCATGTAATTCTCAAAGCATAGAAAAGACCTACACTGAATAAGGCTCCTAAGAACAAGCCGGCAGAAGTTCTTTTAAAGAAATCCCAAAAGGATGTGAATCTCTTCTTATACACCCCTGTGAAGGCAAAGGCCAACATATATACAAGGGTTAAAAATATATAACTATCCTTGTAGGGGGTGAAATTGAATGCCGGGATATGTCCTCCAAGCCTGATGAGAAATGACAAAAGAAATGCCACATTGATCAGAACGATGTTTACCAGTAATAAAATAAGTCTTATAACCATGATTATTGATTCGACGTCTCTGAGAAAGAGATTCAGCTTACGTTGACAAATCCTTTCATTGGTTCTTCATTGCGTTGTAGACTACAAATACCTTTTCAGACAAGCATCGCTTTTAGAGTCTGAGAGAGACTTCTTTTTGGCTGCCATCCACAATGGTTTCTAATCTTCTGATAACTGCCATATACCTTTGTGACATCGAGTCGGCCTCGCAGGCGTGAGGGATCAATTTCGATCTCGACCTCTGTGCGGGAATAATCAATCATCATTTGGAGAAGATCGGCGATTTTCGTAGGCTCGCCGGAACAGAGATTGTAGATCTCGCCGGGGGCGGGATTTTGGCAAAGTGCCCAGATGGCTTCAGCCGCATCATAAACATCCAGAAAGTCTCGCCAGCTTTCAAGGTTTCCCACCTGAAAGGTTTTTAATCCTGTTGTTCGGAGTTCTTTTAGTTGTTGTGCAAACGCCCCCGGGGCCAGTCTCGGAGTGAGACCGGGGCCGATTAACTGGAAAGGTCTGACGACCATTGTACGGATGTTATGGATCCGATGATAATACAGGGCAACCTGGGTTGCAGATTGTTTGCTCAAACCATAATATGTGACGGGCCGGCACGGAGTTTCCTCATCAACGGGCAATTGGTCCGGTTCAATGGTGCCATATTCGGCAGCAGAACCGGTGGCGATAACGACAGCGTGTGGTGCACATTCACGTGTCGCTTCCAGTAAGGTGATGATCGAAAGGACATTTGCTTTGAACATTTCCTGGATGTTCTCGGTGTTGAATGTCCCGGCAAAGTGTATAATAAAATCAGGTAGTGTTTGTCTGAGAATGCGTTCCATATCTTTGGGAGATGTCAGGTCGGCCTTAAAAAAAGCATCGCAGTGATCAGGTTGCGTTTCGATGATATCCGCCCCGATGATTTTTGGTCGTTCGGATAAACCGGCCAGAAAGTCACACATGTGACGGCCGGCAAATCCACATATTCCTGTGATTAGAATGCTCTTTTTCACTCGTTCAATTTCGCAGATATTTATCACGCGATAGCTGGAATTCTTCTATGGCTGTTTCATAGTCATCGGCCCTGCCGATATCAAGCCACTCGCAGTTGCTGGTGTACGTCAGAACAACCTTACCAGCCTCTCGCAGGTTCATCATCAGTTTCGGCATATCGAGATATTGGCCATTGGGAATGAATTCGAGAACAGACCTGTTAAAAACATTGACTCCCATACTCACAAGGTATCGAAATGTTGGTTTCTCTCTATACTCCTGCAATTCCCCTTTCTGGTTGACCCCAAGCACGCCAAAATCGATTTTCACTTCTCGATGGAAAGCGCCAATTGTCGCGGTGGCTCCGGATTCGATATGGGTCCGTACCATAGCGGCATAATCGATAGTTGTGAGCAAATCCCCGTTCATGACCAGGAAGTTCTCTGTGAGATTCTTAACAATCGAAAGGGAGCCCGCGGTCCCCAGAGGCTCGTCTTCTACACAATAACTGAGATCAAGCCCTAACTGAGAACCGCTGTTAAAAAAGGTCTGTATTAAATATGCCTTATGATTTACAGAAAGAGTAATCTTTTCAAAACCCGCTGATTTCAATTGGCGCAGTACGACTTCGAGGATCGGCATCTCACCCAGCGGCATGAGGGGTTTGGGGAATATTGTCGTATAAGGCTTTAGCCTTGCGCCTTTGCCCCCTGCCAATATAACTACTCCTACATTTCTCATTTACCGTCCTTGCAATCATTCGGCTTTCTTACTTTCTTAGATAGTATAACGAGCTGGTTGGTACTTATGCAAGTTTTTCCTGATCCATTCTATTGTCTCAAGGAGACCTTCTTTCAAATCGTATTGTGGAGTCCAGCCGCAAATCTCGCGGGCTTTCGTATTGTCACTGATCAAACGCATAACTTCGCTTTTTGCCGGACGGATTCTTGCCGGGTCTTGCTCGACCGATATACTTTCTTTGCCCAAAAGGCGTAATATCATGTCCACCATTGTGCCAATAGTTTCACCTTGACCTGTACCGAGGTTTACAGTCTGCCCCACGACCCGATCACACAATCCGACCTTGATGAGCCCTTCTACGGTATCTTTCACGAAGCTCATGTCTCGAACAGGCTCTAATGATCCCATGACAATCTTCTTAAGACTCAACGCCTGGCTTATCACCGTGGGGATGAATGCTCTTGATGATTGCCGTGGTCCATATGTATTGAATGGTCGCACGATCACGACGGGTAGGCCAAAGCTGTTATAATATGATTCTGCCATTTTATCCGCCCCTATTTTACTGGCGGAATAGGGCGATTGTCCCTGCATTGGATGTTTCTCATCGATCGGAACATAGAGAGCCGTTCCGTAGGTCTCGCTTGTCGAAGTGTGCACGAGACGCGTTATTCGCTCATCCCGGCACGCTTGCAGGACATTCACGGTTCCCATCACATTCACCGTAACATAATCGCCGGGCGCCACGTAGCTGTAAGGTATCCCGATAAGTGCTGCCAGATGAAATACATAGTCACAGTCTTTTACCGCCTTCCTGACGAGGAATGCATCTCGGATGTCACCAGGAATCACATCGAGACTTTTCCGGGATTCGACAGGCAGATCCGAGAGCATGCCCCAATCACTGCGACTGTTATATTTAACAAAAGCACGAACGCATGCCCCTTTCTCCAGCAGAGCTTCAACAAGATGGGAGCCGATAAAGCCTCCGGCTCCTGTGATTAGTACCTTTTTACCTTTTAAAATAATGGATCCTCCTGACTCCGGGCAGGCCTGCTCAACTTTTCCGTTGATTTGAACCTTTCACCCCCGGTTATGTTGACAGTGTCAGTCAATACACCACACGATATTTTTCCATTGATGTTAGCATCCACCAACGGCAAGTTAATGGATGCCGGACTGATATTCTCGGGGTATCCATAAATTCGTATCTTCATAGCACTCGGTGTTTTGGCACTCTGAAGAGCTGAGATATTTTAGTGATTGGTTTGGCTATCAAGAACCAGGGAGACAGGTGAAGATTATTTAGTCGAAAAGATCTTACGATTTCACAGTTGCCGCGAATGATGCCTCGTAAGACATTTGCTTTGCCGCCGGTGCGCATTTTTACGATTACTTTTGGCAGATAGCCCACCTTAATTTGATGTTTTTCAATAAAACGGAGCATTAGCTCGAAGTCTGCTGCGATTTGCAGTTTGTCATTGAAGTAGCCGTGTTTTTCGAAAATCTCTTTCCGGCAAAAAAATGTCGGATGCGGAATCACCCAGCCATGGTGAAAAGCACCCTTCTTATATGGGCCGGGCTGCCAGAACCGTTTAACATGCCCGGTATCACGGCGGTCGACATAAATCAAATCTCCATACGCGGCATCAAGGTCTTTGCTTTCTATAAATTCTACCATCCGGCCTACAATGGACTTCTCGGCATAAACGTCATCGCCGTTTAAGGCGGCTACTATGCTTCCGTTTGACGACCTGAACCCCTTGTTCATAGCATCATATATGCCGTTATCCGGCTCGGATATCACTTTGGCTATTTTGTGCCTGTACCTGTTTATTATTTCAAGTGTACCGTCTGTAGAGCCGCCGTCCACAACAATATATTCGATATCCTTGTAGTCCTGGCTGAGAATGCTTCTTATCGTGCCCTCAATTGTCTCAGCGCTATTGAAGCAAACAGTTATTATTGAGACCTTCATACTTCACTACAACGTTGTGATAGAGTAATTCAATCAGATTCAGAAAAATGTAGAATGTCAAGTATACTACCGCCTCCACTGACTTTTTTCATTTGTTTGACCTGAACAGCAGCATCAGGTTCAGAAGAGACAGCCATTTCAAACTTCTTGACAAAATCATAACGGTCATTAACGTCAAAATAAATAGCAAAGTCGCCCAGTATCTCGTTAAATGGCGGTATGTCGCTCGCTAAAATCCTGGAATTGTTTGCGAGTGCCTCGAGCGCTATATTGGGGCAGGCCTCAACCTGCGATGATAATATTACTAACCTGGCGACTTTATAAAAGAACTTCATTTCCTTTATGCTCAAACTGACCTTAAATATTGGCTCATAAGCCTTAGTTTTATATTGTTTCAATTGACTGAGATATCTCTTATCAGCTTCATCGCCGGCAAATATCACCTTGGCATTTGGCGGCAGTTTAACATCCTCCATGTAATTCAACAGGGCATGAAATTTCTTGTATCTGTAATATGAGCCGGGAACAAAAACGATATAATCATTTTTCCCGAGATCGATATTTTGTTCGAGTTGGGGATTATTATTTTTATGTAGACTATTTATCATATGATAAGCAACGAAAATATCTTTTTCGTCTTTGCCCATATTTCTTTTTAAAAAATCCTTCACATAATTAGAGACTGCCACGACTTTATCTGCTCTTCGTATGGAATGTCTTAATACGAAGTATTTGAAAAAAAGATTCAATCTCATTCTGAACGGGACATCAATTTTAAGGAAGTCCGGTATGGCCATATTGCGCATTGCCAGTATCGTTTTCACGTTGGCAACCTTGTAGGCAATATGTGTCGGGGCATAAACATAATCAGGTTTTACCTCCTGAACGATGCGCGGCAAATTAAGAACCTGCCAAATATATGAAGTTGTACCATACGAATAACTTGAAGGGACAGCATAGATGCTGACATTCTCCGGAACATGGACAGCGTTACTTTTTAAATAATTGTTTGCGACCATATTAACCAGAAATGTAAACCGATAATTGTGCAATGAGGCGGTTTCGCTTAATAAGTTCAACAGGTAGGTCATTTGCCCGCCTGATTTCGCATTAACCACGTTAACTAATATATTTCTCATATAAAACCTACGACAAAGTGTCAGGCATGTGTAACCATGAAGAGCTAAATGAATGCAGTATCATTCGGCATAAGAATCTGACTTGCACTTTGAGCCATCCAGGAAAGAGAATAAAGGTTGATTCGGGTTTGATTTCGAATCCGGCGTGCCACTAAGGCAGCAAGTTCTGCCAATAAGCTCCGGCATCTATGCCATTGGGGAATGAATTCATATCGTTTTGTAATGTTTTAATATACTTGCTTTTTCTGATTGTTAACATTTGGGCGCCTTCGAAATTAGGGCAGCGAAACATTATAATTCCGCCGCCATAATTCTAACATTACCAGGGCAAACAGGCGTTGTGTATTACGTAATCCGCGGCTCTGTCCCTTCCATAATCGATTGACCATTTTATTGTCGAATATAGAATCATCGGTGGCATACAACACATCCCGCATGTATTGCCCCCAATTCCCTTTTAACCAGTCATGCAAAGGTAACATAAATCCCTTCTTGCGGCGCAAATCCAGCCGGGCAGGCAGTAAGCGTGAACCCAAATGCCGTAACAATATTTTCCGTTGGCTGTGATTAGCACGTAATGCGTTAGGAACTCTGCTGAACGCGAACTCGATGATTCGATAGTCAAGAAGAGGCGCCCGAATTTCCAGAGAATTTAACATACTTGCTCGATCTACTTTTACCAATATATCATCAGGCAAATAGGTTTGGAAATCCAATGACATGGTTGTCCCCGGCAGTCCGCGTTCATTCCGGCACCGACCAATTTTGTATTGTTCAGCGATGCCAATGGAATCCCGCGGCCGATCACGCAAGGCAGGGACAAGCCGCTTTCGCGCGGCAACGTCGTAGAATAGATTGAAATGCGCCATAGCCTGCGGCAGTCCGCCTCCACAGCCCATTAAATAGTTTCGACCTTTAAATCCGACGGGCAAAACATTTCCGGCAATAATCGAAAGCATGTTTCGAATTGGAGCGGGAAAACAGTTTCTGACAAGTGCCTGTTTGAATATCCAGTTGTATGTCGGATATCCGCCGAACAATTCGTCCCCGCCGTCCCCGCCGAGAGCCACGGTGCAATGCTCACGAATGAGCTTTGAAACCAGATAGGTCGGCACCATCGAGGAATCCGCCATAGGTTCATCATACTGCCGGGCCAGCAAGGGCAATAACTCAACGGTCGCCGGCTCAGCAACCAATTCGGTATGTTCAGTACCGAAATGTTCGGCTACCATTCTTGCATACGGTCCTTCGTCATATCTGGTGTAATCAGGAAATGTGATGGTAAAGGTTCGTACTTTGCCCGGCGAGACGGAAGCAGCCATGCCCGTCACCAGACTGGAATCAACGCCGCCGCTTAACAGGATGCCCACCGGAACATCTGCCACAATCTGCCGACGCACGGCGTCCTGTAGGAGATGCCGGAGTTCGTCCGTCAATTCATCGGTTGTCGCCGGAACGCCATCCAGAGGAGACGGCAATTGCCAATATTGCCACACCTGCAACTCATGGGTTCGAAGCGAGAATTTCATCGCGTGGGCCGGCGGCAGTTTGTGCACTCCGGCCAGCAAACACCGCTCGCCCGGCACATAGCCATAGGCCAGATAGAACTCTAATGCATCCAAATCCACTTTCTTTGGAAGCTTTGTGTTTGCCATCAAGGCTTTCAACTCTGAAGCGAACATGAAGCGATCCGACTCATGGACATAAAAAAGCGGCTTTTCTCCTGCACGATCCCGGGCAAGGAACAGGCATTCCTCGTCGTGATCATAGAGACCAAAGGCAAACGCGCCGTTAAGATGCTGGAGACAATTTGTTCCCCATTGCCGATACGCTTCCAGAAGCACCTCCGTATCACTGTGGGACCGGAAAGTGTGGCCGCGGCTTTTGAGCTCACGGCGCAAGTCCTGATAGTTATAGATCTCGCCGTTGAACACGATATGGATGCGGCTCGTTTGATCCGTCATCGGCTGATGGCCCGCTGGCGAAAGGTCAATAATGGAAAGGCGCCGATGCGCCAGTCCCAAATGTCTATTCGACGACAGCCACAAGCCCGCATCATCGGGTCCTCGATGCGTCATCGTGTCACGCATCCGTGTGAGTGTTTCTTGGTCTACAGGTTCTTTGTCAGTGTGCCAGACACCTACGATTCCGCACATTATCAGGTTTCCTTCTGAGCAATGAGGACTATAATCAGCTTTAAACTTTATAAAGCATCAAAGTTTCGAATTGGCTTAGTAGCCCGGCCTTCAATACCATTGTATCCAACATGAACGTCAATCTCCGAAAGCCCGGCTTCTTTATGCCATTTTCTAAATTTGCGCACTGTTTGCGGATAATCGAATGCCGGGGATAACATATCAAAAGTATCCAGATACGCCCATTCTTTTAAGGTAATATCATCAGCGTTAGGTAAATGCCTGGAGTAATCTGCAATTAGCAATCGCCAGTTAATTGCATATCCCATTCCGGGTATTTTGCGAATTATTTTTGCAAGAGGCCACATGAAATCTACATACCTACAAACTGACCTATATAATTTTTCAGGATCTATTCTCCTGGTGAACGGCCTTACATAATACTTGGGAAAAAGCAGCCAATGAATAATGTCCTTTATGTAAATATCCGAAGCGATTTTCCCGCCGGGTCGAAGATAATCAAGCGCGGACAGGAATGCTTTCTTTGGATTCGGTGTATGTTGTAAGACTCCGAAACAGAACACTTTGTCGAAACACTCTTTTGTGAAAGGCATTGCATAAATATCCCCTTGCACGATAAAGACATTTTCTTTATCACCATTTATTCTATAGTTGGCTTCAACAGCATTGGAATAGTCAATTGAGACTATCGTGGCTCCGGATTCCGCTGCATGCACTGTAAAGCGACCTGATCCGCCTCCCACCTCCAATATGAGCTGGCCTGTAAGACTCTCCTCCCACCGGGTTTCTTTGCGATATCTCTCGCCTGACAAGCTATGGTGGGAATACTTGTCGTGTTGTGTTCTACTATGAATATTCCACTGTAATCCAAAGCTTGATGCGTAATTCTCAGTTGGGACAAACCTCGGGATAAAACCAATAATGGAATATTCCGAACCTGAATGGGGCTCTACCAGAACTCCCTTTTTTATTCGGTTATTGACATACTCGGCATCCTTAAGCTCTAACTTGCATCCGGTTTTCGGGCATCTAAGCAACCCCAAATATTCTGGCTTCATATCACCTGCCTTTATTCAGTTCAGCGCCTCTTATCTTCTTTTGTGCTCGTTCAGAGCCGCCCGGTATACTTGCTCATACTGATGCGCCATAGCTTCAACAGACCATTGCTCGCTCTTTTCCTTAGCAATTACCGCCCTCTGCCGCGCCGACTCCGAATCCGATAGCAAAGCCAGGATGGCATCGGCGATTTCCGCTGGGTTGTGCGGGTCTACGAGCAACGCGCTGCGTTCATCCAGAAACTCTCGGTGAGCGGGGATATCTGAGAGTACGAGCTGGCAACTGCACGCCATGGCTTCCATGACCGCATTCGGACATCCTTCATACGCACTGAGCGATACGAAAACCGAAGCCTTTTTCATCAAAGCCCAAACTGACGAGTCGGCCGGCAAATAACCTGTAAAATGGACATCTGCGTCCAGCCCCAGCTTGTGTCTCAACACCTCCAATTCGGCTCGCTGGGGACCTTTCCCGCACAAAATACCCAACACGTTTTGTTGCTGCCTGACGTATGCCAGTGCTTCTAAAAAGGCTTTCAGATTTTTATTGGCACTAACATCCGATGCTAACCGACCAACGTAAAGCACAATTGGCGCTTCCGGATTAGCTAATCCGGGCGGCAAAGCCGCCTCAGTCCTGCCAATTTCATGCACCAGTAAGCCGATTGGTATGACATAACGGCGACTGTACGGTAGCTGGGTTTTCCAATATTCGTCACCGCCTCGAGAATTGGATACAATAGCGCTCGCACAAGAACCTACACGAACCCGCAAACGATTTTTCCAGGTCGGCGACAGATAGGCCATGGCTGAACTCTGCTCGTGAAGGATCCAGGGGATCCCGTTGAGCCTTGCCGCCATTCCACCCAGAATATCCATTTGAAGAATCCATGTATGGATGATGTCAGGCTTGATACGTCTAATAATTCTAACCAGTTGCCAGAGTAGATATGGATCGTAATTGGATCGTGATTTGAGCTGGTGAAGCACAACACCGGGCAGTTCCGGCTTGTTAGGCCCTTCCTTAGAATAGGCGATGTGAACATCATGGCCCATACGCACCAACTGGGGAGCTAAATAACTAAGCTGTCGTTCCGCTCCGCCGCCAGACAAGGCAGGAATGAGGTGAAGAATATGCATACTCAATCAATAAACTCCCGAAACCAAAGCTGCAGAAAAAGGAAGGCCCATAATGTTAGACAGACGCTGCTGTCCCAACCCAATGTGTGGCGCCGTATATATATCTTCGTCATCCGGGCCGCGGTGCATAATGGTTTTGCACATCGCCCTGATGGAGTCAGTCGAAGGGATGCTATCTTTAAATATCAGTTTTCCGCAGATGCCGCACATAACTCACATTATATTTTCGGCAGATATGGCGATTCTTTGCCTTGACTCATGGTGCGCAATGTGTGATAAAATAGTTACACCTATGCCTAAGAATATGTAAAAAGGAATGACTTCCCAAACAAGATATGCCAGAAGGCTGAACGTCGTATCCCTGAATGTGTAATACACCTTAACACAGAAAAACACATATAACAAGGTTGCCAGGAATCCTGATTGATGTTTTAAGTACCAACGATGGAATCGTGCCAGAATATATCCCAATAAAGCACCCCTGAGATAAAGTTCAATCCAATCTAAGCCCACAATTGATTGACTGATAACACCCCACATACATCCTTGGTTTATTCCACTTTTACCAATCTCCCGCAAATACCATTCTGATGCCGGCACCTTCTCAAAGGGCATTAATTGCTGAGGCGGAAGGATCGTAATAAAATCGTTTATATATAAATACCATGGCAAATATGCTCCCGCTATCTTTCGCTGCAATACATCGTACGCCGTTCCAAGCAATGCCTGGAACTCGTTACCTCCGGATAAAATACCTGCATTGGCCAGCGACAAATCTGCCTGCAAAGAACCAAAATCTCTATATCTACGATACAAACCCATAAAAATGAAAAATATGAATAGCAATGTCCCGGAGGTGAGCAGAAATCTCATAGTTAAAGGTTTAATCATCCGGTGATAAAGCAGTGCTGTTGCCATGAGGAACAATACCAAACTGGTTCGGGCTCCCTTCAGAATAAACGTCTGAATAATTTCCGCTACAACCCATAAGAGCAAAATAATAAGCCACTTCTTTTGTCTGCATCGATTAACTACGATGAAAAGCAATGCCAGCTTGAAGACGAACAGAATACCCCAAAACTTGCTGGATACCTGCAATAAAAGGAGAGGCAAGCTCGCAAAAGCGGACATATTTTTAGCATATACCTCCGGCTCATAGCTGGTATTATAATTAACCCCTGTTGTCAGTTTCAGGAGGAAGAAGTAACCTGTCAATAACAGGAAAAAAAGAACAATGACCCGCCGGGTAGAACGGCTTGGGATCCTAACATTACCTACTTCTATAGTTCCTCTGCCTCGAAACACCGGATAGAAAATCACAAAAGAAAACAGGTATAACACATGGCGCAAATGGAAAAAACCCAATTCAGCAGGCGGGATATGATACCGCTGCAGCCGGGCATCGCTCAGGAAGCCAAACTGCAATCCATCCACCCAATAATTTAATAGAGGATAGATCGTATAGACAAGTGTGGCCAGAGCGCAGAAAACACCAATATCAAAAAAAGGAATCTTCCGGTCACGATCCCACAATCTCATCCAGAGCCAGAGAACCATAACGACACATGCAAACCCCGGCGCCGCCACATAACGCTCATCGGTCGTCATAAATGCCAGAGCAGAGGCACCTAATAAAACTGCAAGAAGAACTACGGGAGTCGTTCTATTTTTAATACACATCGCGAGCCATTTGAATTATGCGAAGTATACGAGACATTGGTAGTTGTTATCCCCCGGCTTATACCAATCAAAGATAAACCACAGAACTATAATTAATTTCTCTTTAGCATAAAAATCGAACTCCCAAATTGAGTGAGAGATAGAGCTCTAAGCCAAGGATGATATTTTAGCTTGTTAAGAAAGAACTTCCTGATCACGCTCTTGTTTATTATCTCTGAATCTGTGTCCAGCAAATCAATCAGAGAATAGAACTGTGCAAAACCGACAGACCGACCAAGGTTGCAAAGTTCGGAGTAGCTGAACCAATGTACTGCTGGACGAGGAGTATAGTTAGCCAGTTTTGGATCATAGTGGAGATGTTTGAAAACATAGCTTTCTTTAACTATATCTGGAAACCAATTGTAAAATCTGACATTGAATTCTTCGTTCCTTCCGGTCAAAGAAATTCTGTGTTTATTGGTAGTATATATATACAGCACCCCGCCGGGTGCCAGAACACGATAAGCCTCTGATAAACTTCTGAATGGAGAATCAACGTGCTCAAGAACACTTTCTAACAATACAATCTGTTGAGAATTGTCCGGCAAAAGAAGTTTCTCTGCTGAGGAGTTGATGATTCTGTTTTTATCTCCCAGAAAAAGAGAAGCTGCTTCAGCAAATCCTGGAACAGGTTCAATACCAACCGTATCAAAACCCTTTTCGAGGAGTTTTTTTACACTACTTGGATTTGGCCCACAGCCAATAACACAAGCTGTATTTAAACCGCTTGAAGTATTGATTAACCTGTTAATACACGCCATGATCTCTGAAAAACGGGTCTCAGTTTCCTGGTGCTTGGTGTAATATTCCACCCCGAGTTTTTCAAGATCCGGATACCTTTCACAAAGATATCTTCCTTTGTATAAATTATTCATTATGTTTCCTTGTCCTGTAAATTCAGGTTTAGATTTCATTATTTGCTCTTGTGATTTATAGTACCAGCACTGGCGCGAGCGTTTCGATAGTCATGGGTTGCAGCAAGCCAACAGCATTTATGCCAAGAGAAACCAATTTGGCTGCAAACTTCGGCAATCGTTTATCGAAACTGACAAGCCAGGGCGACATGGAACCAAAAGGATAAGCCTGCACAGTTTCAACATCAGGCGAATCTACCAGTGCCGTCAAAGCGCAAGGATTCATGATTTCCAGATTATGCATAGCCAGGTTTGGTGCATCACACCAGCGTTGCAGTGAACCATATATCTCACTGAAATTCGGCACAGTGATCAACGCCAAACCGCCCGGCTTGACCAGGTCGAGATGTCTTTGCACCACGGGGCGGGGATCGTCGAAATGTTCGATAACTCCAAAACTCGTAACGACATCAAAAGAGGCTGGCGGGAGGTGATTATCGAATAAGTCATCATGGTGCAGATTGACCTTTAGCCCCAATGCGTCGAACAGGGCACGGCAATTAGCGATTCCAGGCTCCGAATAGTCGAGACCGGTGACTTCCGCTTTCAATACGCTGGCAACCCACGCCAACATTTTCCCTGGGGCACACCCAATCTCAAGATAACGGCTGCCTGGCCTGACGTGTTTTTTAAGCAGGCGCGTAAGATTCAGGACACTGACATTAAGCCTGGAAGGAAGCCTGGCCCTGATCGGCAATTTCCAGGCCGCATCCCAAAGGGCTTGTTCAGTTTTGCGACCTTCGTTATTAAACATTGCGACTCGACTCTAAAACAAAATTATTACGTACTGCATTCGAACCAGGTAGCTTGAGCTCCTTTTTGTACAGCATGAAAACAAGCACAAAATGAAGGATTAATCCCAGCAACGCCGAACCCAGATAAGCGGCCGCCAGGCCGGCGCCACCATAAGACGGGACAAGGTAGTACGCTGTCACGATTAGTAATGCTTCTTTTGGAACAACTATTCCAAGAAACTGAAGCCAGATTTTTGACTTGGTTAGTACATACTGGTACAGGGCCATGGTCAGTGCCTCAAAGAAACTTGCGGCGAGGAGAAACCAGAGAATAGATTTCCCGGCCCCGAAATCTTTTCCAAAAAGCTGAAGAATCGTCCGCCCGAAAATCCCCACGACAAGGGCGCCGCCCAGCGAAACGAGAAAAATGTACACTATATTAGATATGAACACCCGGTGATAGTGAGCCACGTCCCCTTTGGCTTTCTCGTAATTCAGCACGGAAAGTCCAACACTGTTCATCACAGTTGGCAGGAACAACACGAGAATACGAAGATTGTTGGCTGCACTGAACAACGCCATTTCACCATATCCTCCGGGCTGACGAACAAGGAAGGAATTAGCGAGCCAGATCAATGGGGGGGAATAGAATTGCGCAATTGCTGAAGGTAACACAAATTTTAAGATAATCGCTTTTTCCTGACTCAGACTGCCCCTGTACCGGGGCTTTATACCCTGCGCCAGGCTTTCGAGTCGAAGCCACCTGTTATGAATGGTGCAGCGGACAAAGGCAGTTATGCTAAGTCCGGTGAGGGTGCCATTCAAACCTCCCCACCACGCACCGAGGGAAATGGCGGCTACGGCCATAATCCCGCTTACTATGCCTGCCTTTGCAAGACTACCGTACGCCTCCAGACCGGAAAGTGCTCCCATCTGATATCCGTTTATGGCAGAGAAAAAGAGAAACCCCGAACCTATCATGAGTGCGAATTTGAGGTGCGGGGCTTTCAACATGGTGGCAGCCAGCCAGGGTGCCATGACGATAAGCAGAAACGCCCCCACACCTGCCATCACAGTAGAGACAATAGCACACAATCCCATGATTCGTCCGGCTCTCTCCGGTTCACTGGAGCGGTACTCTGCGATATATTTTAAAGCGGTGTACCCGGTAGCGAATTGTGATAGAACAGCCATTGTCAGCAGTGTGGTCTGCACCATCGCGTATTCGCCAAAACCTTGTTTCATTAGAATGCGGGCGACAATAATGTTGGCGATCAGTGTACTGCCTTGATTGAACACCACGGCAATCAAATTCAATGTCGTACCTTTAATCAGTCTATCTCGAAGTCTAATCATTTACTCTGTCCGGCAACCAGTTTCATAACCGCTTTACTAACACCATAATATTTACTTTTGTCTGTGAGTTTTCGTTAGTCGTATGGTTTTCAATATAAGGTAAAATTTATGAATATTTGCGTATTGTTTTTTTGAATCAATTCCGGACGGCTGTGCATTGTAACCACTGATTACATAGATTTGATGGATTTTAACCTATCGGAGAATAAAAGGTAGATGATTAGTAACAACCTTTCTTCTTAGACTCCGTCCCCGTGGGGTGCAATCGGATATTTTTGCAGGAAGTGCACGAAGCAAAAATATTTGCGACCCTCAAATACCGCATTTTCACAACGGGCCAACAAGAACAATCGGTCGGCTCGTTTATATGTCAATAAAAAGCCTCTCAAGAGGTGGGAGCTTGCCTTTGTTGGACGGCCTCTAATAAGAAAGCTGTAAACGATGCTATCATTAGTAAGACCGCAAATGAAACCGTGCTTTTCTTAACGGCACCTTTGGGAATCGGATATACACTGGGCTTTTCTATAACCGGAGTATTTATCGATATCATATTTTCTATTCTTTTAGTGTAAGCATTCAAATAGTCTACCAATTCTTTTTCTGTGTAATCGCCAATAATATTAGCCAGGAATGAGTGAAATTCCTGAACGGTGTAATACGAAGATATTTTGTTCTTAACCTCGTTAAATAACTTTTCATTAAGGCTTATCAAGTTATTGTAATAAGTGTACTTTTCCTGATTTACTTTGATGGTTTCTTCGATGTTAATTATGTTCGCATCAATGGCTTGTATCTGGTAAGCCAATGGGAGATATTCGCTGTTTTGACTTATTTTGTCTATCTGTAAGATGATACCGCCGGGTATTTTGTTTGGGTCGGAGGGCTGCAAATTTTTCATTTTTTTCAAAATCGCCCTTTTTCTTTCCAACTCAAGTTCCAGGCTAAAACTATTCTCTTTAATATCAGCCATCTCAGCTTTGAACCCGGCAATTGCTCTGCTTAATTCCTCCCTGACAGTGTATATCGGGATGACCTTTTCAAAATCATCTCTTACAATTGAAGATATTCTCTGCATGTCTTGCTCTGGGCTGCCGATGATAGTCAAAGTCAATAATGCATCTGAAATTTCCAACTGAATCTGAGTTTTGGATATTCCCTGCGTATATTCACCAAATCCATTCTCTCTCATCTTGGCGGCAATCTTATCCAGATTCTCTTCGCTGTAGAACTTGTCAAGCAGTATTCTGTGGTTCTTTTCGAGCATCTTATCTTTTGATTGAGCCTGGAGCTGGTATAAATCCTTTATGTTCTCGAACTTTATGCCCTCGAACTCGCTGGAGAGCGCTATGGAAGGTTCTTTATCGAGCCATGTATCATAAATGTAAGCGATTTTGTAATCCTTCGGCAAGAAGATAAAGATTAAGAAAACGATCAAGGCCGGCAGTACGGCAAAAAGAAAAATGAAGTATTTCCATTTCCAGAGTACCCTGAAATAATCGATCAGATCTATTTCGTCCTCGGAAGTATCGGCTTTGCCCATAATATTCTCCGAAACTGATTGTTTATTTGGGATGTCGTTTTTAGGATTTGGCATTCTCTATGGCTCCTTCCCAAATTTGAAAAGAGTTCACAAAACACAAAGCCGTGGATAAAGTATTATTGCTCATTCCCGTTGTTTTACTGACTTAATCCCTAATTATTCCAATTATCACAGATTCTTATATTCCCAGGAAGCTTGACTTGGATAATAATGTGCTCACAATCAACGGTCAAGCTTTTTCAGTGCGTCTATGCACGATTTTCATCAATTTGGATGGATGTCCCCGCTGTAACTGGCCCAAAATGTGTAGTTGAACTTTAGCAGCGATCGATCAGATCGTGGACGCTTTTATAAGCCGGCAGCAGCGAAGGTGTAACTTTGCAGTCCCGGCAGGCCCAATGGAACAGGATTTTCTGCTCCCGGTCCGTCAGGTTATTTGGGGCGTAGGGCTTGCGTATATAGTGGTTTACGCAGCAGGGCGGGTAACCGAATAAGAATCCCTCGAACCGCTGTGTTTGGGGTGATTTGTCTATTGGAGTATTTCCGAAGGTCCGTTCGTACAGCAGGATGTAAGCGGGCATCCGGCTGAAGATGGTCTCGACGACTTCCTTGCCGGTCTTGACGGTTCGACGGACTTGTTTTGTTATCAGACCTGTTCGCCGCAATAATTCGAGATCGTCATCGGTTAGGGATTTTTCCCATCGGCTCAGGGGCTTTAATCCTTCGCGCGTCAGAGCTGCCAGATAGGCCAATTCGAAATCGATTTCTTTGAGTGCACGGAGGGATCTGTTAAATTCAGGTGAGTCGGGATGCAGATCGCCGTCGCAGCACTGATTGCTCATTTTATTTGCCCTGGTTCGAATCGATGCTTTGCAGCCATTGCTCGGTAAAAATAACGAAGTCGTCGGTATCGACCCGGCAGTCTCTGTTCAAATCCGCGGGCCGATAGATAGTCCCCAAATCGCCGCATCGACTGGGCATTTCCAGAATCTTAACCAGAGCGGGCAAATCAATTCTGCTCTTTTCGTGAACGTTACCCGAGAAGCTGAACGAGCCGTGCGCCATATAATGCAGCGCCAGTACCGGAACATCCATAGAAAGGCCGAGTCTGAGGTTCGTAATCTCCCAGTAACCCATATTGACCGCCAAGCCGCATGTTTCACAATTCTCAAGACCCCGCTGTAGATAGTTCACCTTATATATAGCATTTACTTCGGGTCCGTTCGGGTCGAAAACCGGCAGGGCATCCACCACCTCCGCACATTGCCTGGCCAGTTCGATACCGTCGTCAGTCAGGTCATCGTCCTGGTCGGCGTCGTACAGGTTGAAGCCCGCTGCCAATTCTTCGCTGTCCGTCATTAAATCGCCGTCGAGGTCATCGGTGACAACAAACCGATGCTCGTTCGGGTCTTCAGGATACCGCAGTTCGAGGGTTCTCAGTAATCTTGCAATATCGACCCTGCCGGCGTGAACGTCGCCGAAGCAATCAAATGAGCCGTGTTCCATATAGTGCAGTGCAAGATCGGGCAGAAACGTCCCATCTAATGGATCGTTGGGATCGGGATACGACAAACCGAGATTTGGATTGACAATCTCAATGCCGCCCATGTTGACCTCCTGGCCGCAAATGTCGCATCGTTCCAAACCAAGAAGCGCGTGCACTACTTTATGCGTCTGGTTCGGTATCGGCATCATAGTGCCGGGAATGTAGATGGGCAATTCATTGATCACGGCAGCGCAGTGCTGGGCCAGATCCACGCCGTCCGGGACCTCATTGCGGTTCTGGTCGGCAATAAAGTGACGATATCCGATTGCGGTTTCTTCAGCGTCGGCAAGCAAATCCGCATCCGCGTCCCGGCCGACCGGCTGTTGGTGTGTAATTACACCTGGCTTATCTTTGGCGAGAGCCTTATTCAAGCCTGCACCCGCCCCCAAAGTGATTGCCGCCGCAGTACCGGCCGCGATTGCCCGTTTTCGGAACTTATTGCGTTTGGTGGTTTGTTTCTGGTAAGCTCTTCTTAACCTTTTCATTTTTTTTCCTCCAAATTAAAGTCTGCTGCTACAGAGCAGAATATCCTTATTATCCTTTAAAATTATACCAAATCAACCGAATTTTGTCCAGAAATATCATGCTTTGTAGAATACCTGGGTGCGACCAGATATTCTGGCAGGCGATTTTTCGTTCTTAAATGCTTGCTCTCAAAGCTGGAAATTTCCCCTGTCGTCATTGCGAGGCCACAGCATGTGGCCGTGGCAATCTCTATCCTGCGAACGGTCGAGATTGCTTCGCGGAGTTTATCCTGAGCAAAGTCGAAGGGCTCGCAATGACAAAGAACACAATCCTTTACACAAGACAAGCTTATGTAGTGCCGGAAAAATTAGCCACACCCGAATACCTCCAAAAAATGTCAAATTGGCTTTGTTTGGCTTTGATCAGTCCGGCAATTCCACACCGGCATCGAGTGGCCTGACGGAATTGGGTTTGTTTTCTCGCCGCCTCGGCCCGATCAAATTCCCATATTCCATTGTATATATTGACTTTACATCATTTTGGCCCTTTGGAAATTGGCTTTGTTTTTTCAAATTGTGCCATAGCCACAAAGGCACTAAGGCACAATGGAGCAGAGATATTGATGTCATTGCGAGGTCCGAAGGGCCGTGGCAATCTCTTGGGTCATAAACAAAAAAGCCCTCATTCTGTTTGAGATTGGCTTTGTTTTGGCTTTGAATTGGCTTTGTTTTTTCGCCGCCTCGGTCCATAAAAATCTCCATAAACCATTATTAATATTGACATTACGATATTTTGCCCATTTTATAATTGGCTTTGTTTTTTCAAATTGCCTTCTATATAGACACGGATCCGTTCGGCTTCGCTCAGGACGAGTTTACACCGATTAACAATGTTGTTTGAGCCACAGAGAGTAAAGAGGCCAAAGAGAAATAATAGTAAATAATAAATAACAAAGTATCCTGTGTTCTGTATTCTTTATTCAATTTGTTTGGTATTATACTAAATTATTTCTAAAAATCAAGGAAATACTAAAAAAATCTCCATGAGACGGCGTTGGATGATCGCTCGTATTGCGCAGAGTGGGTAGCGTAGAATGGCCAGATTCCGTGTGTGCAAGATATATTTTTTGCACAGCCAACTGTCTATTTTACAGGTGGTACTCCAAGGTCTTTACATATCTTCCTTGCCAAAACATCTACAATTTCATTGTGCCTCGGAACGGCCGATCTCTTGTTTAATGATGGATTATACCACCAGGAATGTCTTGCCCCTTCTCTGATAAATTCACAGCCTTGAGAGCGAAGATATCGGAGTAGTGCCTTCCTTTTCATATCGCTATTTGCTCTTCACGGAAATCCGTCCCCACAGCGGATAGAGCGTCCCGCCGATTAAACTCCAGGGCTTCTTTCAGCGTCACCTTGAGAGTTTCCAATAACTTCTCATGTGTCTGTTCCTGGCAGTTTACCCCGGGCACCTCTTCAATCCATCCAAACCACCAGCCATTGTCCTGCTTGGTAACAGCCGTATATACTTTGTTCATAATCACACCATCGACTCTCATCTATATCTAAAATACCCCCCTGTCTGACATACATCTTAAAACAATAAACCACAGAAGTCAAGAGACTTGTTGCCCACACTGATCTTTTTTATCCTCCGACAGCATTTTCGGAAATCGGTGAACGTCCCCAATAGAATCTTCAGCCTCCATATCTGTCTGTTTCGGATTTAGAGCTTAGTGTTTAGGATTTCCGGCCGAAGGCCGGCATATTGGCTTTGAATTGGCTTTGTTTTCCCGGCGCCCCGGCCCATCAAAATCTCCATAAACCATTATTAATATTGACTTAACGTCATTTTGCCCATTCGAAAATTGGCTTTGTTTTTTCAAATAGCATTCCATTTAGACAGGATTTACACCGATTAACAATGTTGTTTGAGCCACAGAGAGTAAAGAGGCCAAAGAGAACTAGTCAATCGTAAATCGAAAATCGTAAATCATAAATGCCAAAGTTCTCCATTTTTCATTCTAAATTCTTCATTTATATAGTTGTTATATATTCTACGAACCATTTCACGAAATGGCGGGCAAATTCCCCCAAAAATCTCCGTGAGACGGCGTTCTTATATCTACCACAGGTCACAGAGCAATAGTCAATAGTAAATTTATGCCATAGGTATCGTAAATAGTCAATGGCAGGGCTGCGAATTAAATCTTTTTAGTTTTTGCCCTAAACAGAGCATAATAATGATATGAATACATTAGAAGTCACGGACTTCGCTTATCTCCAAGGCGGAATTCGTTGTATTTGTGTGTAGTATTAAAATTGATCTTCTATGGACGCACGTCATATCTGTTGAACGTTACAAAGGCCAGGGTGAAAAACAAGAAGATAAAGCCGAACGATAGGATCATGTCGACCAACCCAGCCTCCAAAATTTCTGCCATATTTGCATAACGATAGCGCATATCGGGAACAGTGTCTGGAGGAGTACGAAGTGTAGTCGTCTGGCTAAAACTCTTCGTTGCTCTTCTTTCATAATTGTCATAGATTGTCTTTTTGACTTCATCCTGAAATTCTTGAGCGTTTTCCGTAAATTTCCCAAACTCCCTGGGCCCTGTATTGGACAGTCCAGAGACAAGATATGTGTAACAACTGGCAGGGGATAGTCTCGAAATATTCATGGCAATAGTATTTTGTATATTCATCTTGTTCCTATGGTTCCGCACAATTTGTCCTATTTTATTATCGATTTGCCCCTGGTTCTTCTTTCTAAGAGCAGTCAATTCTTCATCAAGGGGAACCACACTTGCTAAACTAGGAAGGTTCCTTATATAGCCCTTTCCGGCAAAATACTTTGAAAGCAATTCATCCGGTATGTGCTGATACTTGTTGTGTATTTGCGTACTTTCTTGTATATATGTTTTTTGAAGGTCATCAAGGACCATGCGTTTTCTAAATTTTACCACTTGTTCGCTTTCGACCGGATATATGATTCGTGCCAACATAGGACTGACTTTCGGTAACGCCAGCACAATGATCACCCAGACAAACAGCGATACTGTCATAGATATTATTGGTTTCTGCGTCATTCCCGAGATCAGAACACCAAGAGTTACCATCGTCAGGATGAATAAAAGAGTCACCACAAGGATCATAAGATAAGAAGGATAGAGTTGCGGTAATAGTATAGAGATATCCTGTGACAACTCCAGGATGATCGAGGCAATTAAAAGAGACATGGCCAGAGGGAGTAAGAGGGAAATATACGTTCCAACAATTTTACTCAAGAGAATATGACTGCGAGAAACGGGATGGGAAAGCATTAATCCCAACGTGCCTGCCTGTTTTTCGCCGGAGATGCTGTTGAAGGTGAAGGCCAGCGCAACTAATGAGGCAACAAAGCACATATTAAAAAACAAATCCATCCGACCAAAAAGCAGGGCCGGAGAATCGCCGGCACGAACGGCCTTGGTCGTTCTAAAAATACCTGATCTCGACGTAATGACTTTGTCAGGTATGTAGTGGTCAAGTCCCGAAGCAAAAATGCTCAGCACAGAGGGTGGCCTGAATCCCTGGACTTCGACCCCGGAGGATACTTCCTTTCCGTATTTCTGTCGGTACATCTGATGTTCCAGCCGGTAATTCGCCAATCTTTGTTCATAACCTTTTCGGCTTACATACATCCCCAGAGGGATCAGCACGAGAAACAGCAAAGATGCGATTACAAAGCGAAGATCCAGAATCGTTGTCACGATCTCTTTTTTAATCAGTGTTGCTAACATCAATTCGTTACCTTATCATTCACAGCTTCTTTTCATTCTGTTTTTGTAAAAGTTACATCGACGAGTTATTTGCGTTACCGGGTCTTTGAGAGTATTTAAGTGGCCTATTCCTTCTGCTGTCTCTCTTTGGTCGTCTGAATCTAATCCGGATGAGCATTAATGAAGCCTTCAGGGATTACGGGGACGAATGTCTCTACAGGCAGTTCCGGATTCCATTCGAATTGATTAAGGGCCATTTTTCTCGGTCCATCATCCTGAAGCCCTTCACTTTCTACCCTTACCGGGAGCATTGTTTCGCTATCGAACCAAAGCGTATGGATGGATGTATCCGGATTGTTTCCATATTTCTTGGCACTTAGCTCGAATCCGAAACATTCGATTCCATCTATCTGTTGGCTCTCGAAAAACCTATCCGCCTTATCGATGTATCCTGCCAGAGAGATGATTCGATCCATTGGATTATCAGGATGTGACTTGCTGCCGTGCGTAATTTCCTTATATGAGCGGTCGGGGAAATTCACGGTCGTCTGAATCAGTCTGAAATTCCTGTCATTAAAGTCGAGGCTCGTCTTGCCCCAATCGGCTTTATCCGTGACATACCATTCTGTCTTTCGCAGTTGTTCGCCGGAATAGGAGTCTTTTCGCCAGTCGTACTCGGATACGTATATCCATTCTCCATCGGATAATAGCCAGTTTCCATCCCGTACAAATCCAAAACGCTCCCGGTAGACGGCTGTTTTCACGCCCTTTAGGGCGGCAGCAATTTCATCTTTTAGTCCTCCAGGTACGTCCGCATATAGCATCTGTCCTTTCTCTTGTTTTTCCTTGGCAGCTCGAACCTCATCCGGCTCGGCATCAATGAAGCCGTCCGGAATTTCAGGTTCGAACATTTCAGCGGGAATCTGTGCATAATATTCAATTTGGTCTTGTATGATCGTAAATGTTTGCCCCGGACTGCCGGTGATTGGCAGGCCGTGCTTTTCTATACGGACAGGCAACTTGGTCTGGGCGTCGAACCAAATACGATTGATCCGATCCTCCGGGTTGTCCCCATATCTGCCGGTATTTACCTCAAAGCCCACGCATTCTCGACCTTCGAATGTTGCCATATCGAGTATTCGTTCGGCTTTGTCCAGCAGACTGACATAAAATCGCAACTTTTCCATCGGATCACGTTCATAAGCTCCACCTTCGATTGTCCTGATTGTATAACACTGATGCTCGTAGGAGACCTTGTACGATATCAGGTCTTGGCCGTCAGGCACGTCCCAAGTGACATCTTGCAGCATACTGTCCGGGCTGTTATCAGCAAAAGTATCCTCATCGGTATTCTCATAGTACTTATCTTTTCGTGACCTGTCTCTGGCCTCATAAATCCTGCTCCAATTGCCGGAAACATGTGTGCGGCCGTAAAGGCCGACAAATACTGATTGATCTCGATAGACCAGCGCTTCGATTTTTTCCAGCTCAGCCATAATCTCCTGCCCCCATGCGGCGGGGGGGCCAAGCCACCATTTTGGGTTCTGCGGACTGCCGCCGGGCCAAAAGCTTATACCGCCTAAAACGACTATCGCAATCACCGCCGCAGCGGCGAGTTTCATTGTTTTGCTGTACATAATTGTTCTCCATATAAGTTCCGGGCTGGCATTCGGCCCGGGGGATGGTTGATTTTTTTCGCTTTCCACGGCTGTAAAAACCGCCTGTCTGGCTGATTCACACATCCGGGCATCGGGTGAAAGCTCTCTTATGCGTCCTGTGCATTCGAGCAGTGTTTGGAGTCGTTTCAACTCGCTGCTGCATTGATGACACCCGGTTAGGTGTGTTTTTACCTCGGCTTGCGCCTCCGGCGACAATTCTCCGAGAGCTGAGCCCGCTAATAATTTGCTGATTTTGTCGTGCTTATTCATAATTCACCTTATTCATTCGGTAAGGTAGTCGCCGAGTTCCCGTGCCAGTCGTTTCACCGCCCTGTGTAAGTGAACTCTCACAGTTTTTTGTGAACAACCGAGGATTTCCGCGATCTCGTCATGTTTTAATCCTTCAATTCTCGATAATACGAACACATCCGCCTGGCGTTTTGGCAATCTCGCAAGGTGTCGGGCCAGCATTTGCTGCAGCTCGGCAGTTCTTATAGGGCCATCCGGATGGTCCGTGCTTGTGCCGTATTTCGGTTGCCGCCGCAGAGACTGTTCGGTTCTCGATTGTTTTGCAAACTCGATTGCTTTTCGTACCGCGGCCCGATACAGATATGCGTTCCAGTTTGTCCGGCCGTTGTATTTGTGCCATCGTTTCCATATAGCGAGAAATACTTCCTGATGCACATCCTGGGCTTTTTCGCTATTACCCAGAATCCGCATCGCGGTGCTCAGCACTTGTGCACCATAATCGTTGACTAATGCTCGAAAATCTTCTTTCGACACCGTTTTTCTTTCAAAGAAATAACGTTATACAAAACTCGAATTCACGACCGGTCGCATATCTATAATTATAGAGGCGCTCTATGAAACTTCGTTTACTAAAAAAAAATAATGCCGGCAATAAATTGGAAAATTTCACATTTTTTTTGGTTTGGATTGGCCGACGTCGAGGGTGATTTTATTGGACACTCGGAGAGGCGATTAATGCTGTCTTATGGCCTGCTCTATATGTGGTAGTCGAAGCAGAGGCGGCACCGCTATATGGTGGTTTGGGTTATGGGGCGTTAATTTGTTCGCGTCGTAGTTGGCTAAAGAAAAAATGTTTGCTCTGTCGATATTCCGTAGGTTGCCAAGGATTTTTACAAGTTTTGAAGGGTGTGTGTGTATGAGTAAAAGGGAGTTGATCGACTACATCTGCAAAATCAACAGAAGTGCCAAGCCGGAATTTCTCGCCAGTTTTTCGGAAGAAGAGCTGAATGATTATCTTGAGCATCTTATGGAGTTGGATTTGGAAGAACTGGTCGTCTGCAACTAAGGACGTTTGGAACCGCTCTAAAGTAGCTCGAACCTGCAAAGCTCACAGCTATATTTACCGGTCCATCTTATTTAGTCTATCAGGACCGAGCCCGTCAGCAATAGAACCACGAAGCGCGTTTGTTTAGAGTAACGAGGGGATGAATCGTCTAATGTCCCCTAAAAAATTCGTTTTTCCGTATTTCTTTAGATAACCGGATTGGATTATTACTCGTCGAGTTCGTCACCAACAACTGATCTGCTGATATCGCTAAGCCCGCGTCTTCCGGGACGAGCTTGCTGTTGTTGCCGTGGGGTCTGAGTTCTGGCTGGTCTTTGGGTGTTAGTCTTGCTCTCGGGGGCGGAAGGCGAGTAGCTAAAAGGTACGACCTCCGGAGCCTGGTCGGCTGATACGATTGCTCCTGTGGGTATCTCGACAATGCTGTTGAGCTTGAATCCGACCAGCGCCGGGTCAAAACCACTTGGCACGCAAAAAACAAAGTCGATGAATCTGACATTGCCCTCGATGTTTTTGGTTTCAAGTTTTATCTCGGGGCTTATCTGTATTTCATTTTTTGTTTTCAGGTATCCAATGGGATAGGCATTGACCGCTTCACCGGTTTTTCGCGTACATATTAATCTTAGCTGGGAAGGTGTAAATGCGCCGCCGTTGATGTTTGCTTCTCGTTTTATCGCCCTTTTCTTTATTCCGACGCGCACGATTGTAGGGTTATAAGCTTCTTTCGTCGAGATGGGCAAAGCTACCGACTTGCCCCCTGTCTCGTATACAACCTTGCCTCCGTGCGTCCTCAGCTCCGAGACGAAGGAATCTACTTGTTTTTTCACAGCTTCGGACGCCGGCCAGACACCTGGTTTTGGCACTTCTATGGCTGGATAGACGCCGCTGACGCCTGATGCATCGCCGAGTAACCGGTTCATGAAAAGCTGGTCCAGGTAGCTGGGATGTAGAGTTTTGAAGCTGTTTTTACCGCTGAAACTGCCGTTACTGATGATGCCGAACAGGCCGGTGGCAAAACCGTCGGCGTTAAGCAGGGGCCCGCTGGGATTGTCGGGATCCAGCCTGTCTGGATCAAAACGCTGGTAAGGATAAGAAAGAGGCAGTGGCGCCATTTGAAGGGCTGTGAGTAAAAGCCCGGATATAATAAAGCCAAGGATAATCCCACATACTACACGTCCGATGCGCTCGGGCAGAAATCCTAAATCAACCGGCAGGCGGGTCAAAAAAGTAGCGGCTGTTTGAAGGAGGCCAAAGGTCACGACAAACAGCAGCAAAAAACAAAGCGTCTGTGCCCAGGGAACGAGAGAGAGTAAACTACCGTCATTGCCGCGGCTAATGATGACGTTTGACAGAGCCTCGAAATAACCGAACGCAACAACGCTCGAAAAAATCGCAATGACTATCATAGCAAATGCTTTGACAACCGTCCCTCTAAAATACATCAAAGCACCACAACTTAAGATTATTAACAAAGAAACAGCTAAGCTGGCCATAAACAATGTCTCCGGTTTTTCAGGATTCGTGATTCGCTTCACGATCCGCGTGTTACTAACGACTATTTTGATCTGCTTTTTTCGTTTTTGATGTTGAAAGCACTCTAATCATTTCGTTTATCGCTATCTTGCCGGTAATTACTTTTCTGAGTGTCTGTTCCTGTAGATAGAGCATTTTGGCACGTCTGAACTGCGTGCCGATCTCCGGCAGCGATTTTGATATTTTTATAACTTTTCTTAAGTCGTCGTTCAACGTGATGATTTCAAACACAGCCGTTCTGCCGAAATAGCCGGTCCCCTGGCAGTGTTCGCAGGTTGAAGGTTTGCCGTGCTTGTCGTACTGCACTTTGCCGGTACGATACAGCACTTTTGTTTTTTCCGCGGTGATATTGAATTTTTTGAACAGTTCTTTATCCGGCGCATAGGCCTGCTTGCACTCATCACAAAGTATTCTAAGCAGCCTTTGGTTGCTTATACCCAGAAGGGTATCGGCGGCGACACTTTTATTGCCGACATATTTTAGCCATTTACCCAGCGCCTGTATCACGCTATCTGCTTTGATCGTAATATATACGAGCTTTCCATCTTTGGCGGCGGCACAAGCTACCTGGGCTGTTTCGGCATCTTCGCAATCGGAGACACCGATTATATCAGGTCCCATTCTTATAACGTTTTGGAGCTTTTTGGCAAATGTAGTTGTGCCGGTGTCGGTGAGATTGAAGATGTTTTGAGTTATGTTGGGCATCTGGGCAGCAGGCTGTCTTTCAAGCGTGTTTATGCTGTTAATGAAGGCATCGTGATTTCGAAGAAGTGCGTAAAGAGAGGTTGTTATGCCGTTTTTACGCGGCCCGCTTATAATAAATATACCTTGTTTTATCCCACGAAACTGATTGAGCCTTGCTTCCTGTTCGGGCATTAAGCCGATCTCGGTAAGTCTTGCCATACTCTCTTGTGTTATTGGTTTTAATCTGACCTGTTCTCCGGCGGTTGATCCGGCAGTCGTTACTTCCCACGGGATATCATCTTTCTTCTGGCGGATTTTGAACTTTCCTTTTTGTGGTTTTCGCTTTTCCTTGGTGTCCAAATCGGCAAGTCCCTTGACGAAACGGATGAAATATTGCATTTGGTCTCTGGCTATGCTCGGCTGTTTAAGCGATGTACCATCAACATTGTAGGCTACCTGGTAATCTTGTGCCGTTGGGGTGAACACAATGCTGCTTGCCCTTCTCCAAATGGCATCGCTCAGAATTTCATAAGCTGTCTTATATCCGAAAAAGTCCGGCGTTCTGGGTTCGGGCACTGGAACTTCATTTTTGTTTGCCGTTATAAAAGAGAAGCTTTTAAGGGCCTCAAGTTTCTTTTCTTTACTGACGAGCAGGTTTTTGATGTGGTCGATTGTCAGGACTTTATCGAAATCCAGGACTCTCGCATTGCGGTGCTTGACATAAGCCAGAGATATCGCTCCGACAGCAATCAGATAGAAGAGCATCCCAACGATAAAGATCGGTACGAGCAGCCAGATTATTGCCCCGGCCGCTCCTGCACCCAGAATGATGCCCGTCCAGAAGACATCGTTTGTTTCTACTGTTTTAGCGTCATGGTGCACCCAGCCAACCAGTGGAAGCCAGGCAAAAAATATAATCAAATAGCCAATGAGTTTGATTATGGAAATATAGCCGCCGTACTCGATGGAGGCTGATAATAAATCCAGCATAAAATGCTCCGTAAAATCTTACAAAATGCCGCTGGCAGTGGTTCTGATCCCCTTTAGTGCCATTTTCAATTCATCTCTATTTGGTGCATATTTTAATGCTTCCTTCGGATCGATGAATCCTTTTTCCACCAAATCACAAAGGTTATAAGTAAGATCCTGCATGCCTTCGTTCTGGGAGCTTCGTATCACGTTGGGTAAATCGCCTTCGCGACCCTCGGCAATTAGTCTCCTGGCGGCAGCGTTTGTAATTAGAATCTCCACGGCGGGTATTCTGTCAGTACCTTCCTTGATGCACGGCAGCAATACCTGGCTGATAATTGCTTTAATTGCCAGGCTTAAGGTCTGCCTTACAAGGTCACGTTCGTTTTGCTGGAACAGGTCCAAAAGCCGGTGAACGGCCTGAGACGCATTTGCCGAGTGCAACGTTCCGAAGACAAGGTGCCCGGTTTCCGCGGCTCTCATTCCCGCAGTGACGGTTTTGGCATCCCGCATCTCGCCAACGAATACGACATCAGGGTCTTGCCGCATAAGATATGTTAAGGCTTCCTCGAAATCATTGGTGTCGAGCCCGATTTCCCTTTGCGAGACAATCGCTTTTTGGTCCTTAAATAGATACTCGATAGGGTCCTCGATGGTGATAATGTGACAGGAGCGAGTGCGGTTTATGTAGTCAATCATCGATGCGATTGTTGTTGTCTTACCGCAGCCGGTAGGGCCTACGACAAGAACCAGTCCTTGTCTGCTGCCGCATATCGTTTCCAGTGCCGGCGGCAGGTGCAGCTCTTCAAACGGCGGGATGACTGTATTTACACGCCGTGCCGCCAGGCTGATCAAGCCTCGCTGGCGAAATACATTCGTTCGGAAGCGATGCTCGCCGTCAACTTCATGGGCAAAGTCCAGTGTCCCGTGCTCCAGGAAAAATTCCTTTTGGGTCGGACTGAGCAGCTCGAATACCAATTCTTCCATTTTCTCGGGGGTGATTACATCGCCGGTCGTTTTCTTCAATTCCCCGAAGAGACGCAGTTTCGGTGTCTGCCCCACCTTCAGGTGTAGATCGCTCGCGCGTGTTTTGATGGCAGCTCTGAAAAACCTGTTCAGCTTAGGCTCATGATCAAGGGGTGTTCGAGTATTAATAGGCTGTTCATTGCCCATAATTAAAAATTAACTCCAATGCTTATTAACCAACTCTTTCAGTTACGACCAGCCTGATTATAGGTCGTTACACAAAAGAGCATTTATCACACCATGAGATTTGTAAAGACAAACCTAATTTATCTATAATATAAGATTTTACCCGGGTTGTCAAGCTTGAAGCTTAAACAATACTCATTTTCCGCCGAAATAACAAGGTAATTTTCCCGGTTTTAGCTTCTCCGTCTTTGATAAACCTCCAAATCAGTGCTGATAAACAAATCGACTTTAGCGATTCGTACCTGCTTGCCGATATAAAAAAGGGTGTATTTATGGAGTCAGAAAAACGGATATCGACGGGTAGAGAAAAGGATGAAGCGGCAATGAGGCTTCTTGAGAAGCTGAAAGAGCAGTTGCGTTCATCTGATGCATCAAACAGACGCAGAGCGGCTTTCAACTTATCCTGGATGCAGGAAGACGGTCTGGAAATCTTAAAAGATGCTTTGACCGGCAACGACCATATAACCACTAAAAACGCAGCCGCTTATGGGCTGAGAAAAATGCATGGTAGAATGAAGAAGATGGCCCTGGATGTTATCAACCAGGGTCTGAAACATCGTGACAGTTCCACCAGGCAAGTGTGCAGAAGCGCCTTGCAACTATTGGGACAGAAGGTGCCCTCCGGATCTGTGCCGCAAAAACCGGCAGTAAAAAAATCGAGAATCAGGGAGATCTCGCATGAAAGAAGGCCAAGGGTGAGAATCGATACGAGGCGAGGGATTGGTATGAGGCGGTCACGCAGATAAAAGCCTGATGTCAACAGGAACTCTTTTGCCTGGCCCCCCAAGAAAATCAAAGCTCATAAAGTAATTCCCCACCTGTAATCATGTCGCCAGCAGCAGTGTCAGGGACATATAGATTGCCACACTTATCGAATCGTTAGCGGTTGTGACCAGAGGACCTGAGCTGATCGCGGGATCTATGCCTATTCGGCGGAACAAAAACGGCAGAAACAGGCCAAGCGTTGTCGCAACCATGATAGCAGAGAACATCGCCGTGCCGAATGCAAAGACAAGTCTCGTCGCTTTGATGCCGTCTTCCAGGCCTTTTGTATGGAGCAGTATTGCGCAGGCAATGCCCCCGAGCAGGCCGCAGCTCAGGGCTACCAGCAGAGCAATTCGCACTTCACGCGTAAAAACCTGGCTCAATCTCAGTGCCACAAGGTGACCGGTTGCCAGTCCGGAAACTACAATCGCGGAAGTCTGCAGGCCTGCATTGCCGCTTATAGCGGCAATCATCGGCACAAAAGCAAGCGCAGCCGTGTAAATAAGTGGCAGATTATCGATGTGAAATCTGTCGTGGAAAAACATCAGAACAAGAGCGGTTACGCCCGTGCCTATTAAGCAGGGCAGCAGCCAGGTCATTCTCACGCGGGCTGCATGGAATACCGATACATTGTCCAGCTCATCGGGATCGGTGCCCGCCATTGTGTATAAGTCTTCCGCGGCTTCTTCCTCGGCGACTTCGATGACACGGTCGGCAGTGATTCGACCGACGAGTCTGTGGCTCTTATTGAGAACGGGCACAACTATAAGGTCGTTTTTGCTGAATATGTTTCTGACTTCTTCCTGGTCTGTATTGACATTGACATAAATCGTGTCGGGGTCTATTAGATCGCCGATTCTCGTTTTTTCGGGACGAGTCAGCAGAAACCGCAGACGAACATCGCCGAGAAATCGGCCGGTCTTGTTCACAACGTAAACGGAGTAGAAATCCTCGTCGATCTCCGCAGCGCGGATTTTGCTGACGGCCTCGGCAACCGTGGCATTCTCGGAAACACTGATTAGAACAGGGTCCATAATCCCGCCGGCCGAATCTTCGGAGTAGCTCATCAACTCCTTGATCTCCGCCGATTCGGTCGGCGATATGCTTTCGAGCAGCTCAGCCCTTTCTTCTTCGGACAGCTCGGAAAGGATATCGGCGGCATCGTCCGGGTCAAGCTCGGAAACAAGGCTGATCAGTTCCTCGTCTTTGAGCAGTTCGAACAATTCGGCCCTGGTCGCCTCATCTACCTTTTCCAGCACCTCGGCAGACATCGACTTGTCCATGACATCTAAGATAGCACGTCTTTCCTCGTTATCTACAAGCTCGACGATTTCGGCTATATCACTGCTTCGCTGGTCACTCAGCAGCTCACGCAGGGCCGGCATGTTCCCTGACTCAAGCAAACGCTCAATTTGTTGCAGCAATTGTTTCTGTTCGTCCGCCATTGATATACTCATACTAACTAAAGCCGATAGTCAAATTCACCCGCCCGCGGGACAAAATAACCAAATTTCATCTGCCAGGCAACAATTTTATGGGTTTGCGGCCAAACTTATAATAAGAGATAAAATATTCTTGGCTTTCGGGCCGGTTTAGTGTAAAATATACGTTGAAATGCTCGTTGGAGTTTCGCAAAGAAAAAGGCATATAGTTCTATATGAGGGCGATACGATGAAAAGGTTTTTTTATGGGATTTTGGGAATCTGGGCAATTGTTGCCTGTGTGTGTCTGGCTGCACCTGAGCCGGCCATTGTGCCAGCTCCGGGGCAATGGACCATGAATATGCAATTTACTCATCCCCAGCAAATAACTTTGCCGCGAGGTTCCGATAACAAGCAGGTAAATTTCTGGTATACGATTATTACGCTGACCAACAACACGGGTAATGACGTTGATTTCTACCCAAAGTGCGACCTGATGACGGATAGCTTTCAGATCATACCGGCGGGAAAATTTGTATCATCAATGCTTTTTGATCAAATAAAAAGGCGTCATAAGAGCAAGTATCCGTTTCTTGAACCTTTAAACAATGCCGGCACTAAGATACTTCAGGGTGAGGATAATACGAAAGATATCGCCGTTATCTGGCCGGATTTTGATATCCAGGCCAAGAGCTTACAGCTATTTATAACAGGACTGAGTAATGAGACGGCTGCTGTTGACCATCCGGTGTCAAAAGACCAGAGGGGTGAGCCTATCAAAGTTTTCCTGAGAAAAACCCTCGAATTAAGCTATTCCCTCAGGGGCGATCAGGCCTTAAGGACAAATGCCAGCTTTGCTTATCAGGGAAAACGCTGGGTTATGAGGTAGTATTGCATTTCAAATCTGGCGGGAAGAAACAACTCCAGGGCAGTTGAAGTATCAAGTTTGTAAAATAGAAGGCAGTAAACACCAACCTGAAACGTTGGCAAGATGGAGCTGGAAGGTGAAAATATTTTTTTTAGAGATTTTTATAAATGGTTTTTAAAGCAATATTTAAGCGGTTTTGGGGAGCTGGTTTTGAGAAATTAATAGAAAATTGCTGTTGCTGTGCCGGAAAGAGTTAGGTTTTTTCTTGTTTTCCCATTCGTTTTCAAACAAATGCGAATTTTTTTTCTTGCCTTGCTTAAACCTTCCGGATTTGCTAAATCTACGCTTCGCCATATTGGCTTTCGGGGGAAAAAATATAATTTCAGCTTGTTTCTTTGAAGAGCATATTGCCTTTTTATAAGCAAGTTATCAGGAAAGCGACTTTTTTTATACGTGTATTATCTAATGTAATTAGCTCAGAAATGGATTCAATAGCGGCAGTCCGAATAACTAAATGTCCATTTGATAATTTATTTGCCAAAAAGGTTTTAGTGTCGTATAATAAAATAGGTATTAGTCAGAATCAGTGGTAGGATAAACCTGATGGGAAAAATGGAAACAGCACAAAAGATGCCTCCAATAGGGCAGCTAAGGGGCAGAACGCTCGGTAGAATACTTATCAAAATGGGTATTCTGAACAGAGACAAGGTTCATGAGTGCCTGAAGATCCAGGGTCAGCGGCCAGAGAAGGTGCAGATAGGACAGATTTTCCTCGAATTAGGTCTCGTCGAGGAGGGTCAGCTGCAGATGGCCCTGGCGGCCCAACGCGGAATGGAGTATGTGAGTCTGGATGGTATTGATATTCCTGCCGATGTAGTCGAGAAGGTGCCGGCGCAAATGGCAAAGACGTACCACATCGTCCCAATCGAGTACAATCAGGGGCTGAATGAATTGATCGTTGCCCTTGATAATCCTGAAAATTTCAGAGCTACCGACGATTTGAGCACCCTAATGGGTTTCAAGGTTACAGCGAAGATAACCGACCCCGAAGCGCTCGAAAAGGCCCTGGCTAAATACTATGAGACACAGCAAGACAACAATATCAACGAGTTAATCGATGAAATACAGGGCGACACATTTCTTGTGGAATTTGACGGCAGGAACCAGAGTATCGACCTGGATGAGTTGAAGGAGCTGTCCGAGTCCAATCCGGTTAAAAAATTGCTGAACCTGGTCTTGCTGCAGGCGATTCGAGACAAGGCATCGGACATCCATTTCGAGCCGTTTGAAGATGAATACAAGATGCGTTACCGGATCGACGGCGTGCTTTATGAAATGGTACCTCCACCGAAATACATTGCTGCGGCGTTAAGCTCACGTATAAAGGTTATGGCGGACCTGGATATCGCTGAGCGACGTCTGCCGCAGGACGGCCGAATCTCGCTGACCGTCCAGGGCAATCCGATCGACCTGCGTGTTAGTGTTCTGCCGACAATGTTCGGCGAAAGCGTTGTCTTGCGTGTTCTGGATAGAAGCCAGGCAATGTTTGATTTGGGAGTACTTGGATTAAGGCCGGATGACCAGGAAATAATCCGCAAACTTATACACAAGCCTAACGGTATTATAATTGTTACCGGCCCAACCGGAAGCGGCAAAACTACCACCCTTTACTCAGCCTTAAATGAACTTAATGATATTGGGACGAAGATAATCACTACTGAGGACCCGATAGAATATGACATTGACGGCATTGTTCAGGTTCAAATGAAACCGGCTATTGGCTTGGTATTCGCAAGGTGCCTTCGGTCAATTCTGCGTCAGGACCCTGATATTATATTAGTCGGCGAGATTCGTGACCTTGAAACAGCGGAGATTTCTGCCCAGGCCTCTCTGACAGGACACATTGTGTTTACGACGTTGCATACCAACGATGCCCCAAGTTCGATAGCACGACTTTTAGATTTGGGGGTTGAGCCGTTTCTTCTTACCGCTACTATTGAAGGCATCGTCTCCCAGCGATTGGTAAGAAGAATATGTGAAAACTGCAAAACACAATTCGAGCCAAGCGAAGTGCAATTAATGGAGCTGCAACTGCTGCCGGATGACGTCAAAGGCAAGAAGTTCCACTACGGCCGGGGCTGCAGTAAGTGCAACGGTACCGGTTACAGAGGACGGATAGGTATTTTTGAGATCATGGTATTCAATGATGAAATACGAGACTTGATTATGAATCAGGCCTCGACAAATGTTTTACGTTCGGCCGGCCAAAAAGCCGGCATGAGACTGCTGCGTGATAACGGTCTGGCTGCAATCTACGACGGCATCACTACCATAGACGAGATTGCGAAAGAGACAATGATGGAGAATGTGTAAGGGAGAATTGACTCGATATTAATTGGAACTTAAAAGCGAATCACCAATACAAAGGAGTTATTTAAGATGCCTGTTTTCCAATATTCAGCGCTGGATGCACAGGGCGTGGAAGTAAAAGACGAAATTGAAGCCCTCAGCCAGAAAGAAGCGATAAGCAAAATACGAAACATGGGATATTTTCCCACGAAGGTTCGTGCCAGTGCAGCGGCTAAAAAAGCGGGAGCAAGAGCCGGTGCAAAACCCGCTAAAAGGCGTGGTGCCGCCGGTAGGATCAAAGTCAAAAACATAACTCAGTTTGCACGGCAGCTTTCGACGCTTCAGGACGCGGGCCTGCCGATTCTACGATCCCTCAGGATTCTTGAAGAGCAGCAAAAGTCAGGGACATTCAAGAGAGTAATTGGCTACGTTGCCGATGACATCGAAGGAGGCTCGACTCTTTCGGAGGCACTGGGCAGGCACCCAAGGGCATTTGACCGGCTGCTTGTCAGTATGGTGGCGGCGGGCGAGACCGGCGGCGTGCTTGACCTGATCCTGTCGCGTGTGGCCGACTTCATGGAGAAGGCCCAAAAACTCAAATCCCGTGTTAAAAGTGCGATGATTTATCCGGCTGTCGTTCTGACGGCGGCGTTTCTTATCCTGCTGGGCCTGATGACTTTCGTGGTGCCGGCATTCGAGAGCGCCATTGCTGAAATGACGGAGGGTGAGGGATTGCCAAAAATAACCAAGGTCGTGCTGGGTATAAGCGGCTGGATCGCAAAGGGTCCCATATTGCCCGGTTTTGATCTGCAAATATCCGGCGTGCCGATCGGGGGCTGGGTGGTTTTAGTAGCGGTACCGTTTGCAGTCATTTTTATACTTAGGTTTGTAAGAAGATTTCGCGGGGGCAGATTTGTTCTGGACAGCATAAAATTGAAACTGCCGGTGGTTGGCCAGCTTACCAGCAGGGTCTCAGTTACACGCTGGACAAGAACGCTCGGGACATTGATTAGTGCCGGTGTGCCGATTCTTGATGCTCTCAACGTTACGCGCGAGACGGCGGGTAACGAGGTTTTTGCCAAAATGCTCGGCAACGTTCACAACTCCATCCGGCAGGGTGACACTTTTGCCGGGCCGCTGCGGCAGTCAAAAACCGTCGACTTGATTGTCTCCAACATGGTCGCCGTAGGCGAGGAAACAGGTGACCTGGACAAGATGCTTTTGAAAGTGGCCGACAATTACGATGAGCAGGTTGACGTGCTGGTTGCCTCGCTGATGTCGATGCTCGAGCCGATTATGATTGTTTGTCTTGGCGGTATAGTTATGACTATCGTTCTGGCAATATTCCTGCCCATGATAGGAATTATTACGAGCCTGAGCTCCACGTAGAAACCAAAGAAATAAATAAATTGAACGTTTAATTGAAAAGTAGAAAGTTAGGAGAAAAAAAAATGAAGTCAAACGTAAAACAATCCAATAGAAAAGCGGCATTTACCATTGTTGAGCTGCTGACCGTTATGAGCATTATTGTCATTCTCATCGGTCTTCTTGTCCCGGCGCTGAACAAGGTCAAGCAATATGCCTACGATGTCAAGCAACAGGCGCAGTTTCACAGCATCGATGCGGCTATAGAACTTTTTAACAGTGAGTTCGATGGCTACCCGGATTCTGATGCTCTGGACCCGGATGGGGAGCCATACTGCGGCGCGATGAAGCTTTGCGAGGCTATGATGGGCCGGGATTTGATGGGCTTTCATCCGGATTCGATATTCAGAAGTAATGGTTTGGACAGCTTAGGCAACAATCTATATCCCCTGCCATCAGACACCACGGCATACACAAATAGTTTGAGCGCCAGGAAAGGCCCGTATCTGCCGCTTGAAAACGCTAATGCTTACCAGTTAATGGATCTGTATGAAGAAACAGGTACTTTTGAAGGCGAGAACTTTGTTTTATGCGATGTATTCAGGCGTGTTACGCACCTTAAATCAGGCAAGAAGGTTGGTATGCCCATCCTTTATTATAAGGCAAATACAGCTAAAATTCAGCATGATGTCATTAATCCGGATAATCCTCAGAATATTTACGATTACACAGACAATCAATTATTAGTCATGCTTGGTAAGCCATGGGACCCACCGTCTAAAGGTGGTACACCACACAGGCTTGCAATAGAGACCGGCCAATCACCGGGCTACAGGTTCTATATGAACACAACGAATGACAAATTGTTATCGTCGTCCAGAGCGGCGGTTAGGCCTTATCGTGCAGATACGTATATTTTGATTTCAGCCGGCAGCGATGGCGAGTATGGCACACCTGATGATATCTCTAATTTTGATTGGAGATATCGAGAACAACAACCATAGCAGCAAGCCGCTTGATAGGCAATAGATGTGTGCTTCCGGAACTGCATTACTGAAAGACCGTGGTGATATGGAGAAGGAGAGAATAATGATGAGAAACTTAATAGCTATTGGGGCAACGATGGCGATGCTGTTCGCTGCCGGTTGGGCACAAGCCGGCGTTTGTGAGATTGTCAACGGGAGTTTCGAAGACGACGGCCCGATAGATAATATCATAGCGCAGGAACCGAACGGCTGGGATGTCAATGTTCCTTCGGGTCAGTTCACGGGAGAAACAGGGGCATCGTGGTCAACGGACGGCAGATTCAGCTTGTTTTTATCTTCGCAGTGGTTTACGGCCTTTGATGCCAATGATGCGGCGATACTTTCTCAGGACGTTTTTCTGGACGATGTGAATGAGATTACGTTTGACTTAAAACTGGATACCTATACGGGCTTTGGATGGGACCCGAATAACGCCACTGCGGTTGTGTTGATCGATGACGAGGTGGTTTGGGAGCCGAACAGCGCAAGCTCGGATATAAGGGGAGTGTATCCCGGCCAAAGTTATGCCGTTGAGGAAAAATACAGGGATGAAAACCCACACAAATTATCATTTGGTCTAAGAATCAATATAGACACAGAAGATGGATTTTTCGAGTTTTACCGTGTTTGGTGGGATTCCATCGAATGCGTGATATATTGCGGCGGCGGTGGTCTTTTAGCCGGGGATTTCAACCGCGATTGTGTTGTCGATTCGAATGACCTGGAACAGGTGGCCGATGTTTGGCTGCTTGAGGTGGACTCTGATGACAAACATAATCTGTTTCGGGATGATGATTTAGCCGGCTTTGGCACTATCAATTTCTTTGACCTGGCGATTCTTGCAGATAACTGGCTGCACAGCAGCTATCAAGAGCAGCAGGAAATTGGTGCCGTTAATAGTAACGGATATTAAAAGGAGTAGCTGTGGAACGTAAAAAAACGGGTCTTACGATGGTAGAGTTGTTAGTGGTCCTTGCGATCATAGCGCTATTGGTTGGTCTGCTTCTCCCGGCTCTAAGCGTAGTGCGCAATATGGCGAAGGAGACAAAGCAAAAAGCCCAGTTTGCCACTATAGAGCTGGCTCTGGCCGCTTTCAAGAACGACGACGGCGATTATCCACCATCTAATTGGACACCGGCGCCGTTTACCGGTGATTACTGCGGTGCTCAAAAACTCGCCGAAGCGCTTCTTGGCTGGGACCTGCTGGGATTTCATCCGAATTCGGCCTGGAGAGCGGATGGCCTTGATGTAGGGGGCGGGCTTGGGACATACGATCCGGCTCAAACAAGAGATAATAACGGCGATGGCATTCCGGACACTTTCGACGAGAGAAAAGGTCCTTACCTGGAGCTTGCGACTCTCGATGCGTTCAAATTGGTCGATCTGTTTAGACCTAATCCTGTCGGACCGTTGGATCCTGATACATTTGTGATTTGCGATGTCTTCGGTAAAGAGAAAATAGTACTTCCCAACGGAAAAACTACCAGGGCAGGGGCACCGATCCTCTACTATAGAGCAAACACTTCCGGGAAAATAATACGTGAAGTTTACCGTGTCTCCGACAATGATGCCCTTGTTATTGCCAAACAGCAGGCCGATGCCGATGGTAGAGAGCATCCATTAAGCAGACCTGACAATCAGTATGAGTTCTTCTATAACTATATCAGGGATGCGAAGATAACAGCGAGAGCCTGGCCTTACAGGCCTGATTCTTACTTATTGATTTCAGCGGGGGCCGATGGTCTTTACGGGACGAGCGACGACATTTGCAATTTTGGAAACTAAGCCCCCATCCACTACCCAATAAGCGAGCCGAAAATTATGAAAACTCGCAGATACAAGCATGGTTTAAGCCTTGTCGAGATGCTGATTGTAGTCGGTGTAATTGCGCTGCTGGCGACAATGGTCATCGGCGTTGCCAGCCGTATTGATAATCAGGCCAAAGAGAAGGGCGTCGAGAGTACCTTCGCTTTACTGGAAGGTGCGTTGGAGGAGTATAAAGAATTCCGGGGCGTTTTCCCTGCACAGCCCTTAAAGGGTTTTGTAAATGTTCCGGCGCATTCGGAATATCTGTATGGTGAGCTTTACTCGATACCGGGTTCTCGGAAGATATTGGAAAAAGTCAGCGATTCGTTAATAAAGCACTATGTCGATACGGGAACTGTACCACCGGTACCTGAGATATACGACCCGTGGGGAACGGCATTGGAATATAGGTATGTCCCCGGCGATAATTTCCCGGAGCTTGTATCCGCCGGGCCGGACAAAATCTTCGGTAATGCCGATGATATAACGAACAGATAAAAATGAGAACGAGGTCAAAACAATCCGGTCTTACATTGCCTGAAATGGCGGTTGTTATCGCAACCATAGCGCTGCTTGTCGGTTTCGGATTGCCTGCTATACGCGCGCTTCTGAACTCGTTCGAGACCCAAAGCGGCGCAAAGACTCTGATAAGCACAGCTCTTGCTTCGGCCCGTGCTATAGCCGCAAAAGAACAACACTATGCCGGCGTACGTTTCCAGCAGGATTCGGCAGGCAATGAATATATGGTCTTTATAGTACACGACTTTGGGAAAACTGGCTTAGCACCGGGTTTTCGAGCTGTCCAAGGTGTCAAACCGATCAAGTTACCTGAGACGGTTGTCGTGATGGATTTGAGATATAATCCTGACCTGTTTAATCCTCCGGGGGATAGCGTTGTTGATAATGATATTGAGATAAGTAATGTCAATTTATTTAGGGATACGACTTCTTTTTCGATCATCTTTTCCCCGTCCGGCAAATTGGTTATTCACAATGTTCGGGTGAGAAATAGAGATGGAATTTACCAGCCGGATAATGGAAATCCTGATAAAGTCTCGATGGATGATATGTTTAATTCTCCCGTGAATATAAATAATTACGGCGTGGGTATGTTTATCCAGGATGACTATCCTGCAATGGGATTGGGAGCGGAATTGAGCCGAAACAGCTTCGTCATTATTTATGAAAAGGAAAAATTCGAGCAGGCCCTTAAAAGGGGCATGGCATGGTCGGATTATTTGCAACAGAGAGCTCCGGACAGGATTTATATAAATTCTTACACGGGGACGATGATTTTGCCGGATTGACAAGTTTATGAGAAAGAGGCGTCAATATAGAGGTTTTTCACTTACCGAGGTTTTGCTGGCTGTCGGCACGCTGGCTGTCGGGATGGTTTTTATAAGCGGCACGTTCCTCACGGGTATTCATTTTTCGACAATCGCCACAGAGCGCAGCATTGCGGCGGTAGTTGCCGACGAGGCATTTGCAAAGGTCAGGGTGTACGGCATCGATTTGGCGGATCCTAATTTAGCGGTATACCAGCAAACGCGTTTCGAGTCCCTAAGTCTTATCCCCGGCGTTGAATTAGCATATCCCTCAACAAAGACGTCCGCCGAGAAGCATTACTACTGGTCTGCCTTATGCAGGCCCGTGTATTCCGATCCGGATAATCGGCTTGTGCAGGTGACAGTATTCGTCAGCAGAAAATTGGGCAGCACAACCACGTATACGGGCGCGACAGCCTGGCCTGTTCCGGCTCGGGTTGGTGTCTCCGGAGCTATTGGTGACAGGGTACTTGCTGTCACCGGCGATATAAAATTTATTAATGACGGTTATACGATAGTTGAAAACGGGACTGGAAATATTTATCGAGTGGTAGAACGAGGAGCAGATCCCGCCTATCCGGAGCAAATCACTCTTGCGACGGACAAGCTGTGGCAGGGCGGTGATTCAGTGTGGGTGATTCCGCCTCCTGTGGGCGGCGGTAAAAATCCCTGCATAGGGATTTATCAGAAGCTGATAAGTTTTTAGCCGCAGAATTTAACTGAGTTATCGAAGATGCTGAACGGTTGAAGAATATCCGTTGATCGAAGAATAATGAACTACAAACTAAGAACTTATAAGGCTTTTACGTTAGTTGAGCTTCTTGTCGCTATTGGTATTTTAGCCATCGTTATGTCCTTTGCGAGCGTGATTTTCAGAGTCAGCATCGACGCCCATCGCACCGCAATCGCAAACGTTGAAATTATGCAGAAGCTGCGGGCAATTACCAACCAGCTCAATTCCGATTTCAAGGGTCTTCGCAAGGATGGAGAAATTTACGTGGCATGGGTGGCCAAACCCGTGCCTGCCGCCGGTTATAAAGATAACGATCTTGACGGGTATGAAAGATTCGATCGGATAATGTTTTTCGCAGATGGAGATTTTCAGTCTTATTCAATTAATCCGATGATTCGCGGTAACGTTGCCAGAATCTCTTATATGGTCGCTCGGAAAGGCCGTCTCAGGGCCGAGGATCAAGCCAGGGCCGATCGAGTTCTTGCGAGAACCCAGCATATCTTAACATCTGATCCGGATCTTACCGATTTTTTGGATCCCGACAACTTCACTGATCAGCAGTGGTACCAGTGGAACAACCGATATGAGTACGAGAAGGCATCTTTAGAGGCCTGGAAAGCGATTCCCTTTGTGAACAAGGCCGATATGCTCTCTGTTATTTGCGACGTCAAGATTCAGAATAGTAATGTCAACGAACAAATCAGGGGCGCTGCAGTTGATCCGGCCGATCCGAATTCAATTCACATGCTTTTATGTGAGGGCGTGGGCGAGTTTAAGATTCAGGGCTGGAACGATGCCCTGCAACAATGGCTGCCGGAGGTAGATCCTGATGGTGACGGAGATTTGGCGGATACTCATTTCTACCTGGATGATTCCGAAAATGTTCCGGGCGTGTTGTATCCTTATCCTCCTAACGGAGTTGTGGTGATTAATAACATTGATTATCCGCAAGAACAGGTCGATGAGACGCATTTTGGCGCGATTCCGGGGCTTGGACGGGCGCTTAAGTTTACATTTACGCTGTTCGATTCCAAGGGAATTATAAAGGAAGGCAGAACCTTCACCCACATTGTTTATTTAGACGATTAAGTTGCTGAAAATGAAAAAAGCGGACAAAAAATGGTCGAGAAAAGCACTTCCGGTTGGCTCCGCTCTGATCCTGGCGGTAGTCCTGACCAGCCTGTTGGCTATCGTCGGCGTATTGTTTGTTATGATTTCACGCGTGGACAAGATGGCGACATCATCCATCGCGGAAAATCAGGAACTGAACCTCGCCGTCGAGACTCTCGTTGCACAGATATCGCAGGAGTTGACCCTGGATGTCCCCGGCGTGGCGGGTCAGGAATATTACGACTATCCTGATGTCAATGATCCCTGGCTGGCAAGCCTTGAGCCGTACAGGGACGGAATTGTTTATAAATGGCGGCAGATAAGCGATCTCTATGCTAAATTAGATCCAAACCTGGTACTGCAGGCTGAGGCTGTTCCGGACTATCAGGATGCCGGTATTATAAATGAGGGAGTCGTTGCCGATGCCGATGGCGACGGAGTGGCCGATTCGCGATGGGTGATTATACCGGAAATGAACAGCGGGAAAGGCAAATCCATTTATGCGGCCATCAGAATTATCGATAACGGGGCAATGTTAAATGCCAATACGGCTTATAAGTTTGATCCGACCGACCCTAATTTTACCGTATTCGACATCGGCGGCTCAAGTCAAATGCAGATAAATCTTCTGGCGCTGACCGACCGGCCGGGTGACCCTTGTGACCTTCCTGATCCGGCAGACGAGATAGACTTGCTTACAGCAAGAGCGAATTCCAGTTATGGTCTTGATCCGTTTAATTTGGTCGAATATGCGAAGAATGTCATTTGGAGTTACGGCGAGCCAAACGGACCTTACACGCCTTTTGATATTTCCGATGAGCTTGAGCTTCGTTACAGATTCCTGTTGAACCATAGCGATATTGACACCCGCCTGGAACAATGGGGAGGCAACTTCAGGCTCAACACGTTGTCTACCCCCATTATATCCGGGGGAGGACCGCTGGACACGTGGTTCGAAAGGATCGGCGATAATGGTGGTCTTGATCCGAATTATGCATATCGACATATTACCACTACCTGCAATATGGACAGGATTATTGATCCAAACGGCGAAAAGATGGTTAATGTCAATACCGCTAATGTGAATGAACTGTATGCCGCGATAATAGAAGGGCTTCTGGGTAACGATCCCAACACTGTTGGCGCTGTACAATTAGCCGCTCAACTGGCGGTCAATATCGTCGACCTTCGGGATAATTACCGCAGCGATCCCGATGTGGAGGTCACTGTTTTGCCGGTTGGCTCGACGACTTACTACGGCTTTGAGGCTCAACCATTCATAAGTGAGCTGGTGTTCAGGATCAGCGGGACTTCTGCGGATATTTCGGCAAATAATCATTTTGCGATTGAGCTTTATAATCCGTTCGATGCAGATATTCCACTGGGTGATTTCAGGCTGGAGGTTCGCGATCCAAATGGTGCGGTCGCCGGCACAATCAACCTGGCCGGTTACGTTATAGCGGACGGCAGTCGATTTGTAATTACCAACGGCGAGGCGGCGTCGAGAACCTTTGGTGTCTCGGGGATGATGTCAACCGGCGGCGGCAAAGAAGACACCAATTTTGTGCTGGCCGCTTATGACTCCGTGCAGGGTTCGGATCCGCCCGAATATGTGTTAAGAGAGAGTTATGACGTTTATCTTATAAGAACGACATCGGCTTCAGACATCTTTCTCGACAAACAGCAAACTCAGGATGAGTGGTTTGACTGGGAGGATTTTAAGGATGCCCCGCAGTATTACTCCCGGCCGGAAAATAATTGGAATCTGGTGTATCAGAATGTAGTAACCGCGAGTAATACATTAGGTAATCCTAACGAATTAAACGGGGCGCGAAAGAACTACAATTTTTACAATTTTGCAAGTGCTCTCGAGCGTTTTGCATCGGTGGGCGATATAGCAAGGGCACTTACCATAGGACCAAGACCAACTACCGAATCGGAAGATATGATTGGCATGCGTCTGGCAGCGGAGCCTGCCGAAGAGCTTATCCGGCTCGATTTGCAGAATCCCGCCTATGCTAATATTTTCCAATATCTGACCGTCATCGACCCGTATAATCACGGTTGGCCTGAGGGTGAAACGAGAGTAAAAGGCCGAGTAAATATCAATACCGCACCATGGTTTGTGATTGCACAATTGCCGTGGATGCAGCCTGCAATTGCCCGGGCAATAGTGGCGTATAGAGATACAGCAGCAGGAGCTTTTGAAAGCACAGGCGCGCTTTTACAGGTTCCCGGGATGGGCTATTATGCAAACGATCCGAATTATGCCGCTGTCGATTTGAACAGCTATCCCGATCTGACGCCGGGCGATGGAGCGATCAGTGATTTTGAAGAACGGGACGTGATTTTCTCAAGGATCAGCAATATTGTTACCGTGCGAAGCGATGTCTTTACCGCCTATATCCTCGTTCGCATCGGCGCCGACGGCCCGCAGAAAAGAGTCCTGGCCATACTCGACAGAAGCCGGGTGACATCCCCCGGCGGCAAAGTGAGAATCCTCGCCCTGCACCCCGTCCCGGACCCAAGGTAAGGGATTTTCGATTGCCAATCGGAAATCGTCAATGATTCAGCATTTCGACGATCTCGGGGTGGACTTTTTTGTTTGCTGTGATGACCTGAAATTTGTGCCCTTCGTAGCTGTCCAGATCGACGGGGAAGATTTTCTGCCCCTGCCAGTTAGTGAAGAGGGCTCCCGCCGCCTCGGCGATTGCCGCCCCGCCGGCTATGTCCCACAGCTTCGGAGTATTGGCGATCATTGCGACCATGCTGCCCTTTGCTACGTACGCCACCTGCAGGGCGGTCGAGCCTAAATTTCGGAATCTCGTTCGCTTCATAAGTTCGCAGGCCCAGCTCGGCGCGCCCTCATCGAAATGGCTTTCCAGACCCACACTGGCAAATTGATCGATTGCTTCTTCGCTTGCGGTGATTCGCCTGCCGTTCAACTGTGCCTCGCGATCCTTGACGGCGGTGAACATCGAATCGGTAGCCGGCTCGAAAATCACGCCGACAATCGGTTCGCCCTCGTACATAACACCGATACTTACGGTAAAGAAAAGCATACGATGAGCGAAATTGTTCGTCCCGTCGATCGGGTCTATCACCCACCAGAGCTTATCCTTACCTCGCGGCGGCTGCTTGAAGAGTTTGCCTTCATCGCCTTCCTCGGCGATAAAACCGTGATCGGGATAATTCTCTTTGATTCGATCGATGATAATCTTCTGGCATTGGGCATCGGCCTGGGTTACCATCTCGGTAGCGTTTTTTATCGAAACCTTGATATAATTAATTTCTTCCATCGCGTGCTGGCCCGCCAGGCGTGCCGCTACGATAGCCGTCTCTAACATACTGCTCAGGTTTCTCTGCTCTAATGCCATATCTTGTTATCCGCCTCGAATCTTGACATAACCGTTACATTGCCCTATTTTAACGTAATGATGCAGGCAAGCCAACAGCTAAATAAGCCGAAATTTTTTTACCGGGCCTCATCCTGCCGGCGGATGGTCGCAGCGATTGTCTGCTTAGGGATAATTGTTTTCTTCGGCGTATTTGCACTTGCGGGACATTACAAGATTGATATGGGCCGATGGCTCGGCTACTGTGGATTCAAGCAGCGAACCGGCCTGCCGTGCCTGACCTGCGGAATGACTACGGCGACAATTGCCTTCGCTCAGGGCAGAATCTTCGAAGCCTTCTATATCCAGCCGGCCTGCGGTTTATTGTGCTCGATTATGGTTATCGCAGCTATTCTGGCGTTTATTATTGCTGTTTTCGGAATATATTTCCGCTTTATCGAGCGTTTTTTTACTGAAGTAAAGCTCAGATACATGATTTTAGCCCTGATAATAATCATAGCCGCAGGCTGGGCGGTAACATTGGCCCGCGCGTTGGCGGCAAAGAACTGATTTGATGCGTTTATCTGTTGAAAACAGAAAATTGGTTGCATCCGAATAAACGCCACACAAAGCACAGAATCCGGACATTTTCCTTGACGCGAAGGCCTTTTATCTGGTATATATAGAAATAGAATAAGTGAAAATCTTTAGAATTTTCATCTTGTGTGGGGGGGGATTTCTACAGTTTGTTTCAGATTTTTAGTTAAATAAGTGCCGATATTGGCCGTTTAAGGAAGGAGGCAGCATTAGGCCCGTAAACCATTTTCAAGCAAGATATTTAGTCTAAAAATAAGACACAATCACTGTCAGAAGCTTAGGTATGTGGCCGGAACCAAATTTCCTTTCAGTTTTCAGTTAAAATTAGGAGGGAAAAATGGAAAATCTGATGGAGGTAACAAAAATGAGACGTTTAACCATAATTTGCATCAATTTTATTTATGAAGGAGGAAGTAAGATGGGTAAGATCCAAAGTTTCACTATGCTTGTTCTTATGCTCTCGGTCGCCAATGCCTGGGGAGTAGGTTTCCTGGACAATTTCGATAGATCCGATGGCGATTTAGGGAACGGTTGGGCGACTCAGACGGATGGGACCATTGAGGTCAAAATTGTAGATAACGAGGTTCTCATCGCCGGTGAGCAGGGCACCGACTGGGTGCGGGCGGGTCTCTCCCGAGCTGTTGAGGATGAGACGAGAATCTCCTTCGACTTCAAGGCCGATGACGGCTTCAACGTCCACCTCAATATCGGCGATGCGGTAACCGCCGCCTATTTCGAGCCCTACTGGTGGCCCGGCGGCTCCTGCCAATATGCCGTTTCAGAAGATGGCAGTTGGCCTGGCTGGGTCGCAATCGACGGTTCGAATATGATCGCAGGAGAATACAACACCGTAGTGGTGGAGCAAGACGGTACAGAGTTTACAGTCACCCTTAACGACGTGGTGGTCGGCACTATCGCCAATAACAGCCTGACCAACATCGGGAGCGTGCTCATCGCCAGCGATGCCGCGGCCGGCACCGTCGGAAGTCTTCACATCGACAATGTGATGATAGGGATTGTATTTGCTGAAAAAGCCAAGGACCCGAGTCCGGAGAATGGTGCTATCCGCGCCGACACATGGGTAAGCCTTTCGTGGATGCCGGGGTATTTTGCTGTCTCACACGATGTGTATCTGGGTGATAATCCTACCGACGTCAACGAAGCCACACGAGATTCAGATGTGTTCCGAGGCAACCTGACCGACACGTTTATCTTTGCAGGCTTCCCTGGATACCCGTATCCGGATGGTCTTGTTCCCGGCACTACATACTACTGGCGAATCGACGAAGTCAATGAAGCCGAGCCGGATAGTCCCTGGAAGGGTGATGTCTGGAGCTTCTTGGTACCACCCAAAACTGCGTATTACCCCGACCCGGCTGACGGAGCTGAATTAGTTGTCTTGAATGTACAGCTTAAATGGGCGGCAGGTTTCGAAACAAAATTGCACAATATAGTCTTCGGCGAAGATTTCGACGAAGTAAGCAATGCTGCCATGGGTGTTTCTAACGGTACTACGAATTACTCTCCCGGCCCACTTGAATTAGCCAAGACTTACTACTGGCGGGTCGATGAGTTCGACGGCGTCGAAACGCATAAGGGCGAAGTCTGGAGCTTCACTACTCTGGGCGCAGTCAGCGGTCCTAATCCGGCTAATGGCGCTGTGGGAGTAAATCCATCGGTGATTATTAGCTGGGACGCCGGAGCCGTCGCCGCTTCGCACGAGGTGTACTTTGGCACGGATGCGGACGCAGTCAAGAATGCTACGACAGCCTCACCCGAGTACAAGGGGCCAAAGGCCCTCGGCGAGGAGAATTATGATCCCGGCAAGCTTACATTGAATACAACGTACTACTGGCGGATTGATGAGGTCAACGGCGTCAATCCCGATAGTCCCTGGGCAGGCAAAGTTTGGAGCTTTACAACAAGTGACTTCTTTGTCATAGACGATTTCGAGAACTACGATGCCGGCGAGAATCAGATATGGTTCTCCTGGCACGATGGACTTGGTTATGGCACGCCCGGGTCGGCGGATTACTTTGCCGGCAACGGAACCGGTGCCGCAGTCGGTGATGAAAATACCCCTTCTTATACCGAGGAAACTATCGTCCACGGCGGCAGTCAGTCTATGCCGATTGCATACGACAATAACAAGCAGGACTACTCGAAGTATTCGCAAGTGGAGCTTATGTTAAGTGCCGTACGCGACTGGACTGCAGAAGGCGTTACGGAATTGTCACTATGGTTCAGGGGCAACCCGGGATCCACCGGCAGCTTCGCCGAGGGTCCGGCCGGCACCTATACGATGACCGGCTCCGGCACTGATATCTGGAGCGCAGCCGATGAATTCCACTTTGCCTACAAAATGCTTACCGGTGCCGGCTCGATCATCGCGAGGGTCGAGAGCGTCGAGCAGACCGACATCTGGGCCAAGGCAGGCGTGATGATCCGCGAGACGCTCGATGCCGGCTCGAAGTTCGCTGCGGTTTATATCACGCCCACCAATGACGACGGCACTGCTACAAACGGATGCAGATTCCAGGCCCGGTCGGACACCGACATTGATGCTACGAGTGATACCAGTGTAGCGACAGCCGAGCAGACGGCAATCGTTGCTCCATACTGGGTGAAACTGGAGCGTGACGTCGGTGGCAATTTCAGAGGCTACTATTCGGCAAACGGCTCTACCTGGATATCGATGGTATGGAATCCGCAGAGCATCTCGATGAGTTCGAATGTCTATGTGGGTCTGGCGCTGACCAGCCATGATGCAGCTCTGACGTGCGAGGCCAAATATTCCAATGTTACGATTACCGGCACGGCAGGTACGCAGTGGGCAAATCAGGATATCGGCATCGTCAGCAATGCTCCTGAACCGCTGTATGTGGCGGTCTCCAACAGTGCCGGCACGCCCGCGGTGGTGGTCCACGACGATCCGGCCGCGGCGAACATCGACGTCTGGACCGAGTGGGTTATTCCGCTCCAGGCTTTTGCCGATCAGGGTATCATTCTGACCAATGTTGACAGGATTGCCATTGGCTTGGGTACCAGGGGCAACATGACGGTACCCGGCGGTTCGGGCAAGATGTATGTTGACGACATCCGTCTGTATCAGACGAGAGAGGCTGCTGAATAGTGTGCCTCGTCTCCGCTCGGCATGAAGGCTTTCTTCACCCTGAGCGAAGTCGAAGGGTGAGCGAAGTCGAAGGGTGAGCGAAGTCGAAGGGTGAGCGAAGTCGAAGGGCGGGGCCTATGCCAATAAGTTCGGCATAGGCCCCCTTTTGTTGGTTTGCTCCAGAGGCGAAGGATTTGGCATAAGTGTGCTTGATTCCGCGTGGCCGAAGGTGTATAGTACGGCGTATGGAAACGAAGGTAGAGATAGTTTATAAGCCGGACCGGTCGACGAAACGCCGGCAGCCGATTTTTATCGCGACGGTGCCGGCAGGGTTCCCTTCCCCGGCCGCCGATTACGAGGAGGGAAAGCTCGATTTAAACAGGCATCTTATAAGGAATCCCGCGGCGACGTTTTTTGTCAGGGTTACGGGCGATTCGATGCTCAAAGCGGGAATTCACAACGGGGACCTGCTGGTCGTCGACCGCAGCATCGAGCCAAGAGATAAGAGCGTTGTTATAGCCGTCGTCAACGGCGAGCTTACCGTCAAGAGAATCCGTATACGCAGGAATAAAGTGACGCTCGTAGCGGAAAACGACGCCTACCGGAGCCAGGAAATCGACGAGAAGATGGAGTTCGAGGTTTGGGGGGTGGTGACTAATGTTATACACGCATTATGAAATATATATTCGCACTTGTTGATTGTAATAATTTCTACGTTTCCTGCGAGCGGATTTTCGAGCCGTCTCTGGAAGGCAGGCCGGTCGTGGTGCTTTCCAACAATGACGGCTGTGTCGTGTCGAGGTCGAACCAGGCCAAAAAGCTCGGCATCGGGATGGGGGTGGCGTTTTTCAAGGTCAAAGATTTTGCCGACAAGCACGGCCTGGTGGCGCTTTCTTCCAACTATACTCTTTACGCCGATATGTCACGCAGGGTAATGGAGACGCTTTGCAATTTTACGCCCGAGATCGAGGTATATTCGATCGATGAGGCGTTTTTGAATCTTTCGGGCTTCGGCAAGGGTTCCCATTTTGCGAACTGTTTGCAAAATGGGGTCCCCGATAATCTGACGGATTACGGCCGGAGAATCAGGCGAACCGTAAAGCAATGGACCGGCATGCCCGTTTCGGTCGGCATCGCGGAAACAAAAACGTTAGCGAAGATAGCCAACAGAATCGCCAAGAGGTCGCCCGAAGCGGCCGGCGTCTTCGAGCTTACCGGGCAGGCCCGTATCGACGAGGCACTGGCGCGGACGGACGTAGAGCACATCTGGGGGGTCGGGATAAAGACCTGCATCAAATTGAAAAGGGCCGGGATTAAAACGGCGCTCGCCCTTCGCGGGGTGGATGCCGAATGGATGAGGCGGCGTTTCGGCGTTACCGGCGTCAGGACGGTTTATGAATTGCGCGGCATGAGTTGCTATGAACTGGCCGAACAGCCGCCGGCGAAAAAGGGCATTACAGTCTCGCGAATGTTCGGCAGAAAAGTAGAGACCGTCGAAGAGCTCAAAGAGGCGATAGCCAGTTACGCTACGAGGGCGGGCGAGAAACTCAGGGACGAGGGTCTGGCCGCCGGGACGATGACCGTCTTTGTGATGACGAGCCGTTTTGTTGACCCGCGGAGGAGATATTTTAATTCGCGAGGGGTTCATTTTCCGACCGCCACGAATTATACGCCCGAGCTGATCGAATACGCAACCGGGGTGGTGCAGCGGCTGTACAAAAAAGGATTTTTGTACACCAAGGCCGGCCTTATTCTCGGCGATCTTGTGCCGGAAGGCAAAGTGCAGGGCAACTTATTTGACTCTGCCGACAGGCAGAAATCGAGAAAATTGATGCGGGCGGTTGACGCCGTCAATCTAAAGCTGCCGGACAGCCGGCTGATATGGGCGGCCGAGGGCATAGAGAAGTCCTGGCGAACCAAGTTTGCCAGACGCTCGAAAAGATATACCACCCAGTGGGATGAGCTTCTCGAGGTGGTGTAGCTGAATTACAAGTAGGGGCATCAGGTATATCGACTCTGCTCGGCATGAAGGACGGCGTTAAGCAACCTGTTCGCGGTTTTCCATCCATTCAGGCAGGGGAGAACCGGTTGCTATACTGTAAACAGTTTCAGGTGCGATGTCTATTTCGTCGTCCCAGGTAAGAACACCCAGCTCACTATTAATTTGAACGCTTTTAAAGAACTCCGGATCACGAAGCTTAGAAAAAACACCGCCCTTATCGATAAATGGTTTACAGTCAAGGACACCTGATTTCCCGTCATCAAAGGTGAGTTGCAATTTATAACCATCCAGGATTCGCATCTCGGTAACATCGTGGTACATTGATAAATCCTTAATTGAGGGGTTCAATTTTATTCGGAGTTTGTCTTTCCTTGGCAAGATTCCAATTTTGTAGTAATTCGTCTTGATGCAAACTTGCCCATTCAATAACTAAACCAAGGGCACGAGGAGGCAGTTTTCCTTCAAGAATGCTTAAAGTATGGATGTTTATAGAGACCTTATAGCCGCCATATCGTGCGTGAAAATGTGGTGGATTGTGCTCGTCATAAAACATGGCTATTATAATACCATAAAAACGGGATATTTCAGGCATATTAAACTCCTTCTAAAAACATAATGCTTAGAGCATTATACTATGATCAGAAATAGTTGCCACGTGCAATTTTCCTTGTGTCCAACAGTATACTTAGGGCTTTTGCGCAGCAGCGTGGCCTGAGGCATTTGGTTCTGTAGTTTTATTAACTATCTGGCAATCTGGAACAGCTTCCCTAAGCTTATTAAGGGCGGATTCCGAAATTCCAGCGTTAACAAGCTCAAGATATTCCAGTTCGTGGAAACGCGACAATGCATAAAGATCGGAGTCGTCTGCATCTGGGCCAGCTATACGGCCGACAATTAGCTTGACACTAACAATTTCGCTGATCCATCTTGGTCTGGGCTCTATAGTTCCAAAAACAGTTTGTGTTTGCGGAAATGATTCTAACACAGCCTTTGGTTTAACAGACCAAGTATCGAGTAAGGCACATGTCCTTTGATTTCGCCGGAGATGCTTAAAGGCCGACATGCGTAGGCGGTTGTGAGTCAATTTCACAAATCCGAACCTTGTTAATACGATAAAAAGTACAATGATAAAGCAAATGCCGTATTTATAAAGGATGGTGGCATTATTTTTGCTTTGAGACGTCATTGAAATTTGAATTCCTGGTACCAACTCCTACGTGACAGAACAAGTTATTATATGGTTTTATCGCTAATATTCACTATGATAAACAGGTATTGGTTTGTTGCCAATATAAATGTAACAAGGTTTTTTAGAGTGCCACAGTGGATCCCCGCCTTCGCGGGGATGACATAGGCAGGATGATATATGCCGGGTAAGGTGTATATAGGAATAGCGGGCTGGTCGTATCCGGACTGGAAGGGGATTGTTTATACCGATTCTAAGGTCGATCAGCTCGAATACGTAAGCAGGTTTGTCGATTGCGTTGAGATTAACAGCACATTTTACCGGCCGCCTTTTGAGAAGAACACGAAATCGTGGCTGGAGAGGACTTCGAAGAAAAAAGACTTTTTCTTCACGGCAAAGCTGCACCGGGATTTTACGCACAAAGGCAAAATTGACGCCGGGATGGTCAGGCATTTTCATAAAGGTTTTGAGCCGTTCCTGGAGGCGGACAAATTAAAGCATCTGCTGGTTCAATTCCGGTACGATTTTGCGGATTGCCCGGACAGCCGTCGGCATTTGAGCGGGATAGTGGAGAACTTCCGCGATGCGTTCGAGCTGGCTGTCGAGGTCAGGCATAATTCGTGGCAGGAAAAAGAGGCTCTGGATTTTCTGCAGGAGCTTGGCGTTTCGGTCTGCAACCTTGACTATCCGACTACGTGGAACTCGTTCAATTTGCAGCACTGCACGGTAGGGCGGTCGGGCTATTTCAGAATGCACGGCAGAAATAAAGCCAAATGGTTCAGCAAGGCCGGCAGGGACGAGACCTATGATTACTACTACAACGGCGATGAGCTTGCCGGGATATACAATAGGATCGAGAAATTGGTCGAGGCCTTTGAATTTTTGACGGTCATCGCCAACAATCATTATCGAGGTGCCGAGCTTGCAAATGCAATAGAATTGAAGGCACTTGTAAGCGGCCAAAAACAGCTTGTGCCCGCCGGGCTTTTAAAAACTTATCCGAATCTGGCGTCGATAGCCTTAAAAACAATCGAAAATCCTGCATAAAAATGCCGATAAATAAACCCGTACGATGAATTTAATGCGAAAACGCTTGTTTTTCCACTTCTGTATAAGCCGCACACAAATAGTCCGGATTTTCTACTTGACAAGAAGATAGCTAATCTTGTATAAGTAGAACTATAGGCATTAGTGGATTTCCGGCCTCCCGGCAAGCGGAAATTCTACGACCTATTTCAGATTTTGATTTTTCAATTAGCAGCTCATATTTGGCTTATTGAAGGAAGGAGGTGGTGTCAAATCGCGGAATTATCTTGGTCGAATATGGATAGAATGTAGTTGGCTTGTCGAAGGCTATAAGTGCTTTGGTGTGTGGCCAAAGCGAGATTATTTTCAACTTTTTCAAAGGAGGATTATCATGCTTAGAAAATTGTTTTATTTGGTTTCTGTCTTTGTGGTTGTGGGCTTGATCGGCCCGGTGGCGGCGCAAGAGGTCGATATGGAAATCGGCTTTGCCACGCCTGTGATTGATGGCCAGGTCGATGAAATCTGGGCTGGTGCATCAACGCAGTATATGGTTCCTCTGGGTGACCCCACGAATGCCTCCGGTGCCTGGATGGCGTTGTATGATTCTGAGAATCTCTATGTTATCGTGGACATGACCGACGACAGTCTGCAAAATGATTCGGACGGTTCCTGGCAGGACGACAGTGTGGAGTTATATTTCGACGGTGGTAAC
>Ga0307378_10000446_pt1 | contig 72636 bp, 57 predicted proteins | sample UN1MG_FD_202238 | JGI IMG/M metagenome (GOLD analysis project Ga0307378, IMG submission 202238) | Soil microbial communities from Risofladan, Vaasa, Finland - UN-1 | ecosystem: Environmental > Terrestrial > Soil > Coastal area > Acid sulfate soil | place: Finland: Risofladan, Vaasa | collected... | reverse complement strand
GCCCTCCTTCCGTCGCAGCAACTGGGAAGAAACCCAAGCCTGCCCACAACCACCCCTGGAAGCGCCCGTTTAAACCGGACACTTCTACTTTGCAGGAAACCGGACATTTCTAATTTGCGTTGACACCAGTCCCAATTCGCCCAATCGTCCCACGAGATTGACCCTGGCGTGTCCTGCGCCTACAATTGCGTGCAAGTCGCGCACCTGAAGGGACTGGGCCGGGCGCAAACGCGGAAAGGGAACGCACATGATTGAACTGGGAATGCACACGGACAACTGGCGGCCGTTGAGCGGGAATTTCAAAGCCGCGGCGGAGACCGCCGTGAAGTACGGGTTGAAACACCTCGAGTTTGCGGCGATTCACGGGCAGTATTTCATCCAGGCCATGGGGTATGAGCCCGGCATATCGCTGCAGTCGAACCCGCGGGCGCTCAAACGCTACTGCGACGAGAAAGGCCTCGAGATCTCGCAGATCGACGGGTCCTACCCGTTCATGGGGCCGGACGGGTCCGCGTTCGGCGTGCAGTACGTGCAGCAGTCGATCCGGTTCGCCGCCGAACTCGATTGCCCGATGGTAGACACCGTCGACGGGGCGTTCGAGATCGAGGGATTCTCGCGCGACGAGATCTTCCGCATCACGTGCGACAACTACCGCCAGGTCCTGCCGTGGGCGGAAGACTACAAGATCGTAATCAACGTCGAGCCACACGGACCCTATACCAATGACATCGATTTCATGCAGCGGCTGTTCAAACATTTCGATTCGGAATGGCTGCGCTGCAACTTCGACACCGGAAACACCTTCATCGCCGGCCACGACCCGCTCGAATACCTCAAGGCCCTCCGGCCCTACGTCTCCCACTGCCACATCAAGGACGTCAGCGCCGGGCTTGCGGCGGCGGCTCGCGGCGAAGAGACGGGCATCGCATGCAGCGAGGTGCCCATCGGCGGCGGCGTGAACGCCGACAACATCAAGAAATGCTTGGCGTATTTGAAAAAGACGGGATGGGAAGGCGTGGTGTCGCTCGAATGCTACGGCGCCGACGACAACATCCGCAAAAGCGTCGAATTCCTGAGGCCGCTGGTGGCGTAGCCGCCGTTTCAAAACGAATAATACACGTCCCAGGCCCGGTCGATGTCTTCCTGGGAAATGCTCCGGATTTTTCTGAACACGCAATAGTTGCGCAGCGCTCTCCGCGCGAAAAAGCGGGCCGCGAACAGGTCGTACGGGTTTTCGCGCAGTGCCCTCAGAAATTTCTTCCCCGCCCGCCATTTCGTATCTCCGCCGATTCCATATTCAGGCGCGATCTGATACGACTCGTCGCGGTTGCGCACGATGAACGAGATGGCTTTGCGGATGCTGGGCATCCACGGGTCGTGCAAAATAAGGCAGCCGCCTTTGTTCAGCAGTTGATCGCCGAAGATAAAATCGATCAGCGAGTATTCGAACCGGTGGTTGCCATCGATGAAAATCGCGTCAAACCGTTCCCCCGCCTCGATCAGTTCCGGCATCGCGTTGTACGAGGGTGCGGCGAAAAAGCGGTGGCTGGCCGCGAAACCCGCCCGCTCGACATTCGCCAGCCCCACGTTGTGCCACCACGCTTCCTGGTACGGGTCGATCGACACATGCAGTGTCCCGCCGTTATCCTTCACCGCTTGCAGCATAAACAGGCTCGACAGCCCGTAAGCCATGCCCGTCTCGAGCGTCCGCAGCGCCCGGAAGTCCCTGACGGCCTTGTAAATGGCGGCGCCGTCGTCGTGGCTGATCGATGACGGGAACGCGTCGTACTTCCGGCCATCCCGGTCTTCCACGAGGCCGGTTTCGTAAATCTGGCGTATCAGTTGGTTCACGCGCCGATCTTACCGCAATGGTTGATGCAAATTACATCCCCATTATGGCAAGGTAGGGCCACGGCTTGGAGGAAACAGCGATGACGCGCACGATCTTCTTGGCAATTGTGACGACGGCTCTCGCCGCCTCGGCGGCGGAAACCGGGCCGAAAATGCTGGCGTATTCAGCGCCGCCTAACGCCTATTTTGACGACCACGCGGCCGACGCGGCAGGCGTGCGCGCACAGGGCCGGGCGTGCGTGTCCGCGCTGCTCGATTCTTTTCCCGATGCGGTGATTTTTCTTCTCCCCGGCGAGTTGGGTGGCTCGCCAATCGGCAGAGCGTTCACGCCGCCTCTCCCTGACGAGCGTCAACTCACACCGAAGTTGGGGTATGAACCTCAGGTTTGTCGACGCGGAGGGATATCCACTTAAAGGGTTGTCGTTCTCGCTTCCATGAACAAGCGCGCAAAAACTGTCTTGAAAATCGCCGCCCCCATCGCCGTCGCGGGTGTTGCGGCGGTCCTTCTTTACGCGCTGCTGTTTGGACCCCTGTTCGCATTCTCGCCGCTGAAATTCGGGTTCAACGAGTTGCACCTGGGCCGCTGCAAGGTGTCGTACCCGAGCGGCGCCACGCCCGATCCCGCCTACTCGCAACTGGACGACCTCATGGCCGAGACGGAAAAGTTTCACCGCCTGAGTTTCAAGAAGAATGTGCTCGTGATTGTCTGTGCCTCAAATTCACAATACCGGCGGTTTTCACTTGCCTCTGGGAATGCGTGTACCGTCCAGACGGGCACGGTCATTTACATCCGGCCAAGCATCTCTGAGGCCGCGTATCCGCCGCGCATTGCGCATCAGGGCGGGGTGCTAAAACTGCTGCCGCCGGCCAACCCGGCCAAGAGAGATCTGGCGAGCTTTCTCAAGCACGAGTTGTCTCACGCCGTCCTTTATCAGAACACGACCCTGTGGAAAGCCATGAAAATCAAACGATGGCCCGAGGAAGGCCTCGCCGTCTATTTTGGCAACACCCACCATTATTACGCAGGAGAAGATCTCCGATCACTCGCCATCGACGACGGATTCTGGTTTAATCTCACCAATGAAGACGCCGAGCCGGTTGGAATTCCAGATGGCATCAAGCACTTCTTTTCCTACGGCGCATATTGCGGTTTCATCACCTATCTTGTCGACACCTACGGCCGCCACCACGTCCTCAACTTCGTTAAAGACTATATTCGCTCGCCGCAAAACGAGGAGGCGTTGTTTAAGAAGCAATTCGGCATTAGCCTGAATGACGCGCTCGAGGAATTCCGGAAGCGTCTGACTTCAATCCGGTAAATCCTGTTATCCGGTCAAAATAATCTTTACCGCACCAGCGCATACCCGCCGGGGACGCCCCGTTTAGAAAACACGATCTGCCAGAGCTGGTTGTGCCTCGCGCGAAACGACCCGGCGCACATCAGCAGGTAGTATTTCCACATCCGGTAGAACCGCTCGCCGTACACATCGCGCAACCGCGGCCAGTTTTTGTCGAAGTTGGCGAACCACGCCAGCAGCGTTTTGTCGTAATCCGGCCCGAAATTGTGGATATCTTCCACCACGAAAAATCCTTCGGCAGCCTCGGTCAGTTGGGCGAGTGAAGGCAGCATCGAGTTCGGGAAAATGTATTTGCCGATCCACGGATCGGTGCAGGTGGTCGATCTCAGCGATCCGATGGTTTGCAGCAGCATCATGCCGCCGTCACCCAGGCACTCACTCGCGATCGACATGAACCGCCGGTAGTTCTTGCACCCGACGTGCTCGATCATCCCCAGCGACACGACCCGGTCGAACGTCTCGCCGCCGAGGTCGCGGTAATCTTGCAACCGCGTCGTCACCGCGAGGCCCGCGCACAGTTTCTCCGCGAGCGCCGCCTGCTCCCGCGACACCGTGATGCCCACCACCTCCGCCCCGTACTTCTCGCAGGCAAACCGGGCGAACGAACCCCAACCCGAACCGATATCCAGCACTTTCATTCCGGGCCGCAGCTCGAGTTTCCGGCACACCAGATCGAGCTTGTCTTCCTGCGCCCGATCGAGATCACCCGCCGTGTTCCAATACGCGCACGTGTACACCATCCGCTTGCCCAGCATGGCTTGGTACAGGTCATTACCGAGGTCATAATGGCGCCAGCCGATCTCGAACGCCTTGGATTTCCTCTGCATGTTCGTCAGCCGCGCCCGCACATACTCCCCAATAAGCCGAATCCCGCCCACCTGCTCCCCAAGCTGCGCCTCCAGCACGCGGTGGAAAAACTCGTCCAGCGCCGCGCAGTCCCACCACCTGTCCATGTAGGCTTCGCCCAGCCCAAGCGTGCCATCGAGCAAGATGCGACGGAATAGGCGCGGCGTGTGAACCTGAAGGTCCCACGGCCGGCTCCCGTTGATGGTTACGTTCGCCCGCGCAAGCAAATCCTGCGCCCACTGAACATGCCGGCCGCCCACACCTGCGGCCTTCGATTGCGTTCCCGCACCCGTTCCCATTGAAGTAGCGCCTCCACGCCCAACGGCGATAACACCGAAAACAAGGACTTAGAGGTCACCACAAAATAATTCTTACATTTTCTTCTGTTTCGCCCGCGGTTTAATCGTGCGAAGGTCTATAGTCTGTAAACTTTTGTGGTGACCCTTAATGCGCACTTCCCCAAAAACAGTAGCCGCGCCCAGAGTTGCGGCCCTTCTATTCTACACCTTTTCCCTCCTTCGCGGCGCGTCCCCGCGCCACGACTTTATTTTCCCGCGCCACAATGTTTCGCGTGCCCGGGCCGTCGAGGCGCAGAAACTTTTTGGCGCTGCCCGTGGCGCGGCAGCCGGTGACGCGGGCCTCGCGCGTGTTGACAAACCACAGCACGCCGGGCTGCGCGGTTCCCGCCGCCGCAACCAAACGCCTGATGTCGAGTTGCTCCACGTCGTCGCAAACCACCGCGGGCCGCGCATCGGTTTTGTCAAAGCTGACTTCGACGTCATTGAACGAAAGGTTTCTGGCGTGACGGCAGTAGAACCCGTACGCCGGCAGGGTGCCGAACATCTTGTACTCGGGATATTTCTCGGCGGCTTCCGGAACGGCCGCGGCGACCGCCGAGCCGTCATTCCCGCCGGGGAACCGAATTCGCACGTGGTCAATGGAAACGTTCTCGACCGGATGCCCCGGCATGCCCGTGATCGAGCAGCCCACCGTGTCGCTCGCGGTCTCTTCAATGTTGCTGATCGTGACGTTGCGCAGCACACCGATGCGGGGGATCTCGGCGTCAGGTTTGTACAGCCTGGCGCGGTTGCCCAGCCGCACGAATATGGGGCATCCAACACCGTTCATCGCGATGTTGGACACGCAGACCCCGTCCATCGTCCCGCCATCGACGATCTCGAGCGCCACGCCCGACAGCCGCGTGTCGTATACCACGCAATTAGTAACCGCCACATTCTTGAACCCGCCGGTGGATTCGGTGCCCATCTTGATGGCGTTGCAGGCTGTGCTCAACACGCAGTTCGAAATCACCACGTTCTCGCTGGGCAGGGGCGACGTGCTCTTCAGCACGATCGCGTCGTCCCCGCTGCTGATGTCGCAATCTGAGATCCGGACGTTGCGGCACCCGTCGATATCCAGCCCGTCGTTGTTCTTGTTGACCCGGCTCCGGATCGTCACACCGGAAATATACACGTCGGTGCACGACAGGAAATGGCACATCCACATTGCCCCGTCGACCATGCGGATGTCACGGACGGCCACGTTGCGGCATGAGATGATGCGCATCCCGTTCGGCCGCGCGTAGGTCGTATTGTCGAACGCCGCGCCCTGGCCGTCGATCGTCCCCTCACCCGTAATCGAGATGTTTTCCGCGCTCTCGGCGTAAATGATCGAGTAGCGCGTGTACTTGTCCGTGTACGAACGGAGGTTGGGCACACGTGCGGGGTAGTCCCCGAGAGTTTTGCTCCCGAGCAACACGCAGCCTTTCTCGAGGCGCAGCCCCACGTTGCTCTTCAGTTGAATTGTGCCGGTAAGGTACGTGCCGGGGGGCATCGTCACGGTGCCGCCGCCCGCCGCGTTGCACGCATCTATCGCGGCCTGAATCGCCGCCGTGTCGAACACAACACCGTCGCCTCTCGCACCGTGGTCGCGCACGCTGAAATCAGCCGCCGACGGCAATGCTGCAAGCAAAACTGCGGCTGAAACCACTGCGGCAAATCCAGCCAATCGCGGGCAGTACGCTCTAATCATTCCTGCAAATCCCTCTTCGTTGTGTAATTGTGGTGTGGGCGTCGCGCCTGCACTTCTCTCTGTTCTTCCACACGCCAGTCTGCCCTTTGCTTCTTTCTACAGTCTACAGCCTGTCTCTTGTAGTGCAGGCATCTCGCCTGTACAAAATCAATCAGCGGCCCTGGCATTGGCCACGGCTTCCGAAACCATCAACGGGCGCGTGTACAGGCGCAAGCATGTCAGCCGGCATTCGACCGTCAGTATCGGCGCGGCTCTAAACTCGATGTCCGGTTCAAGCTTGTACCAGCCCTGTTCGCGCACATCCGCGCCGTCGCACAGAACGCCATCAACGACGAACATCAAGATGCGCGGGCCGCCGTCGAACACGACCGCTGCATGGTGCGGCGTCCCCGGTGCGACGAGGCCGGGATCGCTTTCCCACCGGTTTTCCCCGCTCATCAACGCCACGGCCCCGGCAGGCGTCACGGCGACGGCAACGCCTCCTGACCTCAGCAGGGTCTGTTCCACATCAAGCGCATCAACTGCAAACGCCACGTCAATCGAAAAACCTGCGCCGGCCTCGAGGTCCGGCATCGCGGCCTGAGATTGCGCCGCGGCGTCGGCTACCTCGAGCGCGACGCCCTCCCGCGCAACCTCCTTTGCCTCGAACTGGTTCCACACCGCATCGAGCAGGCGGGAGTCGATTTCATGCACGCGCGCGACGGACTTCTGCGTCTCGGTAACGAAATACCGGCCGCCGTCCTCGATGAAGTCCGGGTAGCTCATGCGAACCGAAGGATCGTCGTCGTAGAGAAGGATCTCCGGCTGCGACCACCGGATGAACCCGCCCTTCTCGATGCCGCCGCACACCCATACCGGGTTGCGGCCTTCGTACGATTTGCCGCCGTGGTTGTGAAACCAGTACACGTACTTCCCATTGCCGAACCGGCGGACGAAATTTGCCGCGCGCGGGTGTTTCACGGCTTTCCCGCCGGGCGCGTAGGTCATCCATGCGGGCGGCGTCCACGTATGGCCGCCGTCGCGGCTGTAGGCATGGCACGGATGCCCCTGGGTCGTCCTGTACGTGCAGTACAGGGACCCGTCCGCGAGCGAAGTCACGTTATGTTCCTCGGCAATCGGCCCGGCTGGCGCGCGCAACCCCACGTCGCCCGCCGGCAGCGTTTCCCACCCGATCTTGGCGGGATCGGCTTCGGTAAGGATGTTGTCGCTCCGCAAGAAGATGCCTTCGGACCGCTCGATGAAACCCGCGCCAAAACCACCCACCTTCGACAGGCCCACGTACGCCGCGCCCTCGTGGATGATCGGTTTCCCCACGCCCCAGAAAAACTGGATCTCCCCCCCATACACGTTTTCGCGGTCGATCTCGAACGTTCGGATCGGCACAGGGTACCGCTGGCTTGACCACGTCCGCCCGCCATCATCGGAGTACTTGAACGCGTACTGGCCGAGCGTGTCGACCCGTTTGATCGGGTTGCGATCGACGTTGAGCACCTCCCGCAGATTGCCGGCGTTGTAATCGTAAAAGGCATAGATGCGGCCGCCCGGCAGTTTCAGCGGCATCACCCACGACGATTCCGGCGGCCCCGGCGGCTCGATATCGATCAGCGGGCTCCACGTCCTGCCGCGGTCGGCGCTGATCGTGGCGACCACGTGCTGCCGTTCATCCCCCTCGTTGCCGGCGCCCGTCGTCAGCGTGCACAGCCAGTGGCCTTCTTCCGTGACGACGACATACGGCTGATCGCAGTAACCTTCGTCCGGGATCTCGAATCCCGCGCTGATGTTGCGCGGATCGAGCGGCGCGCTCAAAAGCGCCAGCATAATCAGCAGCGTCATTGATTTTTCCTACAGGTTTGGCGCGAGCATTTTGGGGTACGCCGACAGTTCCAGCAACGCATAAAGCAGGTAGCCGACATTGTCCGCGGTTTCATAGAACGGTTTTCGCGGGTGGCCTTTGAACCACCCATTCTCGTACAGCCTCGCCATGGCTTGATCCGCAATGCCGATCGCCGTTTCCAAGTCGCCCGGATCTCGCGTCACCGGATGCAGGCGCAAGAAAAACGAAATCGCCCGGCCGTAGTTCTCCGCGTTGCTGTCGCCCTCTCGATCCAGGTCCGGCATCACCGCACGCATCTCGTCTGCCCAACGCCGCCCCTGTTTCGGCGGCAGTTCGGCCCGGATGTTCCGCGCCCAGTTCCGCGCCGCCTCGAGCGCATCGGCGTCGCCGGTCAAACCGTGCGCGTACAGCGCCGTCTGCGCCGCCGCAACCGGAAACTCGTACGAGAACATGCTCGTCGTCCAGATGTCGACGTAGCCCGTCGGCTTGTACGCATCGTAATCCGCCCCCTTCTCCTCCTGCGGCACCGGCTTCCCATCCAGCGCCACCATGCCCCACCACCGGCCCGCCGAGTCGTCCCACCCGTATTTCAGATACGCCTTGATATGCGCCAGCGCCGTTTCTTTAAACCACGGGTCGCCCGTGTACTCGAAACACTTGAGCAGTAGGCTCGCGTGAGGGCCCGGAACCGTCGTGAAACAATGGTGGCCGTCGTACCGGTCCGTCAATCCGGGCGCGTCCGGCGCCAAATTCGTCTCCCTGTTACGCGCATTCCAGTGGTACTCGGCGACCGTGCGCGCCCGCTCGAGGTACTGTGCGTCGCCCGTCTTGCTGTAGAGGAACGCCTGCGCGCACGCGATTTCGCCCCCGCTGAACGCAAAATCACAGCCCAGGCTCTTGTCGTCGTGCCGGTTGTGCCGGCCCGTTTGCTTGTCGACCACGTGCCACTCCCAGAATGCCTCAATCTCCTGCCGCACAACATCCGGATTCAACGCCCACAACCGGTCCCACACCGGCAGCGCCACCAGAATCTCGTGCGGACCAACACGCCCCGCCATCGAATCGCCCGCCGGCTTGTCCGTATAGGCATCGTAATAGATGTGCGATCCCCACGACAGCAGACCGTGCGGCAGTTGCGCACGTTCCATAAAAGATTTGGCGAATGCGTCCGCCGCATCCCCATACTTCTTGTCGCCCGTCAGTTCCGACAGCGCATACGCCGCCCGCAACGCCGGCTGGTGGTCCCACACGTCGCACCCGCCCGGATTGCGACGGTGCTGCCGCCCTTCGGTTCTGATTTCCGAGTCATAAACTTCCGGGTGTTGCGGCGCCTCGTTCGTCCGAACGTCGATCACGCTCATCCACATCGGCGTGTGGACCGGCCCATACCGATCCTGACCATGCTCGATAAGATTATCCAAACACGTCCGAACCGCCGCCTGATACCCCGCAGCCTTCTCCGCCGGTACGGCGGGTTCAGCCGCCACGGCAAAGAGCATAATAAGCATTATGTGCATTAAGAGATCCTCCGCGGAGAGTATAGCACCGTTGGGACCGTCGGGACGCCCCCCGGCAGCCTCTCAGCCAGGTATAATCTCTAAAGGAGGTGCTTGTAGTGAATGCCTTGGTCATTTTGGCGGTTGTGGCGGCGGGACTAGGCGCAATTCAAAACCCACCGCCGGCTCCCGAGCCGCCGGTTACCGAATACGCCATGTTCGGCGCGGGATGTTTCTGGGGTGTGGAAGCGACGTTCCGCCAGATACCCGGCGTGGTCGCAACCGGCGCCGGATACAGCGGCGGCATGACCCGGGCCCCGACCTACGAGCAGGTGTGCTCAGGGCGGACGGGGCATGCCGAGGTCGTCCGGGTGGCTTACAACCCGGCTGTCGTTACATACGACCAACTCCTGCAGGTATTCTGGCAGAACCACGACCCGACCACGATCAACCGGCAGGGACCCGACGTCGGCGAACAATATCGGTCTGTCATTTTTTACTACTCCCGCGACCAGAAATCTGCTGCTGAAGCCTCGCGGGCGGAAGTCCAAAAACTCTACCCGCGCCCAATCGTGACCCAGATCCTCCCCGCCGGACCCTTCTGGCTCGCTGAAGACTACCACCAGCAATACCTGGAAAAACGCGGCCTGGCCTCGTGCCATCTGCCCTGATGCCGGCCTGCCCGCAGCTTGATGCCACCCCCCCAGGAAACGGCCCGGTCTCGTTAATTGAATGTGGCTGCGGCCAGAATGAGCATGGCTATCCCGATGGCCAGCTTGGCAAACAGCCCCGCAATCCGGCCCAGCGCCGCGCCCAGGCCCGTCCAGGCCGCGGCCGAAGCGTTCCGCCGCATCAGCAAAACCTCATGGCCCGCCGCTGCCAAAAACGCACCCGCACACGCACCCGCAACCGTGCCGATAACCGGCAGGACCGGCGTCGCCACAACTGCACCCGCAATCCCACCCGCCAGCGCCGAAAGCGCCGCGCCCCGGTCACCCCCGAACCGTTTCGCCCCCAGCGCCGCCGCAATCGCCTCGATAACCTCGCCCAGGACGGCCAGCCCCGCCAGCACCGCCATGACCCACCCCCCAAAATGCGTAAAGCCCGTGATGGCCCATGCCCCAGCGATTGCCCCGAGAATGACCCAGTTGCCAAACAGCCCCACCAGGTCCAGCGCCAGCCCAACCGCAATCACTACCCCAAAGGCAAACCAGCCCAATATGGTAAGTACCGTCATCATAAGACGTATTACAGCAGAAGATGAGCCGCCTTGTCCAATCATGGTAAGATCCGCAAAAGAGGCGCGGGCACAATACCCGCGCCCACTCTTTTTGAAGGAGTGCACGTTGAAAGCTACCTTGGATTGCCTCGAATGCATCGCCAGCCAGGCCTTGCGGGCGGCCCGCGTTGCCACCAACGACCCCGGCCTCCAGCGGCGCATCTTCGACGAGATGGTGAAACGTATCCCCCAAATGGACCTCGCCAAAACGCCCGCCGAACTGTCGCTGGTCATCTACGAGCTTACGGCGGCCCTCACCGGCAATAACGACCCCTACCAAGCCCTCAAACACGAACAGAACGCCGCCGCACTCGAGCTCGAACCCGCGTTGCGCAGAATGGTCGAGGCCAGCTCAGACCCGCTCGCCACCGCTCTCCATCTGGCCGCCGCCGGAAACATCATCGACCTCGGCCTACAATCCCATGGCTCCATCAACGTCCGCGCCGCCATCCACCAGGCCATCCAAGACCGGTTCACAATCGATCATTCCGAGGCGTTTCGCTCGTCCTTGTCCCATTGCCGCGACCTCCTCTACCTGCTCGACAACGCCGGCGAGATCGTGTTCGACAAGATCCTCATCGAAGAACTCCAAAAGTCCACCCCCGTGACCGCCGTCGTCAAGGCCGGGCCCATGATCAACGACGTCATGATGGCCGACGCCCAGCAGATCGGCCTCACCCGCATCTGCTCCGTCATCGACTGCGGCGGCGCCTTTGTCGGCTCCCCGCTCGACCTCGTGCCGGAGTCGTTCAAAAAACGCCTCCGCCAGGCCCACATGATCGTCGGCAAAGGACAGGGCCATTATGAGACACTCGACTCGTTCGACGGCGATGTCTTCCTCATTCTCAAAGCCAAGTGCGCCATTATCGCCCAACATATCGGCGTCGACCGCGGCCAGGTCGTGCTCATCTCCACCCGCCGCCGAAACCCCGCGTGACGCCCGCCTTGGCCGATAAGCCGCCTAAAGAAGCGCCGCCGAACCCCATCCGCGCTTTTTGGAGTGCGCAAGCTGGTTTGCGCTTTCGCGGCGTTACCGGCGTTGAGTCGCGGCCGATCAGGTGTTACAATGGGCCCGGTTGCGAAAGAAAGAAACGGGGATCCGGAAATCCGCCGGCACATGCAGCCCGTCTTGAGCCGCGTAGGCGGCAGAGTGGGAAACGTGTCGGATCGACCAGATAGGAAACTTCTACCTGAGAATCGATATGTCTGAGATTATGCCTGTACGTCGTTCTGTTTTGCACGTCATTCCGCTGCTTGCTCTCCTCGTCGTCCTCGGCGCCGGCTGCCCTGCACGCAGAACAGAACTACCCGACCGAATCCGGTTTGATCTCTTCGCCAGCGGCGACAGCCAAACCGGCATGTACGGCAAGACCCTCGAAAAACCGTTCCGCGCCACCGTCGAGGGCCCGCACCGCCGCGGCGCCCTCGGCGGCAAAGGCGGCCGCAAACCCGTACCCGGAGTCGACGTCACCTTCGAGGTCGAGCGCCCCCAGAACGGCGCCGTTTTCGTCGATGCAAAACAGCCCCTGATCACCGTTAAAACCGACGCCTCCGGAACGGCTTCCGCCCTCCTCCAGTTGGGAAACGAGCCCGGCGACGTCGGCGTTATTGCCTCCGTAGACACGCCCGCGGGGAAAAAATCCATACAGTTCCGCGCAATCGCCGGCGTCCAGAAAACACACACCGATCTCGAGGGGCCCACCGGCTCAACGTTCGAAGACGTGGGAGTCATTCTTTACGACCCGCCCGGAAAGCCCGCCGAGGGGGTGACCGTCTATTTCCAGGTTGAAGGGGATAATAATAAGGCTGCCGTAAAGCCCGAACGCGTTACAACCGACAGCGAAGGCCGCGCGCTCACCTCATGGACCATCGGCAACAAGAGCCGCCAGTATTTCCTGACCGCCGAAATTCAAGACGAACGCCCCGGCATACCACCCGAGCAGCGGTTCAGCGGCCGTCAAATCTCCTTCACGGCCATGGGCGTCAACAAAACCGCCATGATGGTAAACCTCCTTGGCGGACTCGCCATTTTCATCTTCGGCATGACGCTGATGTCGACCGGCCTCCAACGGATGGCGGATCGGCGCCTCAAATCCATCCTACACGCCATGACGCGCAACCGGTTCCTGGCGGTTGGCGTGGGCGCCCTTTTCACGGGTATCATCCAGGCGTCCGGCGCGACCACAGTGATGGTTGTTGGTTTCGTCAATGCCGGCCTCATGACGCTCACCCAGGCCGTCGGGGTAATTTTCGGCGCCAACATCGGCACCACCGTCACCGCACAGATCATCGCGTTCCGCCTCGAGTCCCTTTCTTACCCCGCCATCGCACTCGGCCTGATCGTATCGCTGGTCGCGCGAAAACCCGCCTTCAAGTCTCTGGGAGAAGCCATTCTCGGGTTTGGCTTGCTGTTCCTGGGGATGACCACAATGGGCGACCTGCTCAAACCGCTCTCGAACAGCCCCGAATTCCGATCCTACTTCCAGTTGTTCGATTGCACACCCGTGAACGGGATGATGCCGTGGGGCTCGGCGCTGATGTGTATCGTCATCGGTACCATCATGACCATCGTCATCCAGTCCAGTTCCGCCACCGTCGGGCTTGTGATGGCGCTGGCCAGCCAGGGGCTCATCAACTTTTATACGGCGGTGCCGCTCGTGCTCGGCGACAATATCGGCACAACCGTCACCGCCATATTCGCATCCCTCACCGCAAACCGTAACGCAAAACGGGCCGCACTCGCACACACCATGTTTAACGTCGTCGGCGCAGGGTACATGTACGCCCTGTTTTTCATCCCGGCATGGAACGGACAGCCGTTTTTCCTTGGCCTCGTGGACGCCATTACGCCGGGGGAGGTCTTTTCCGCCACACCCGAAAACATTGCGCGCCACATCGCCAACGCGCATTCGCTTTTCAATGTCAGCAACTGCCTGCTTTTCTTGCCCCTAATCGGCCTGCTGGTCAAGTTGGTTGAAACAATTATCCCGCGTTCCACCGCCGACAAGGAAACCGTACTCGAATACCTCGAGCCCCATCTACTGCGGACCCCCGCCCTCGCGCTCGAGCAGGCCATCCATGAAGTCGCCTACATGGTCCGCCGCGCTCAAAAATCTTTCGAGCAAGGCTGTGCCTACTTCCATGGGGGCCCCGCGGATCTCGAACGGAAAGTTATCGAGCGGGAAAAAGTCATCGACCGGCTGCAGTCGGAGATCACCGCCTACCTCGTCGAGTTGTCCCGGCAGGAACTGCCCGCCGCCGAGGCGTCCCTGATCCCCGTGCTCATACACGCCGTCAACGATACCGAGCGAATCGGCGACCATTCCGAAGAGCTCGTCTCGCTTGGCGCCAACCGCCGGCAGCGCGACATCAAATTCTCTGAAACCGCCGAACGAGACCTCCGCCAACTCGAGCAACTCGTCGCCGAAGAATTCGACGCGGCACACCGCGCACTCGTCGAGAAGCACCACGAAGAGGTCGAGCGCGTACTCAGAAGACAAGGCCGGATCACCGAAATGATGACCCGCATCTCCGAAAACCACGTGATCCGACTCGAAGCCGATGAATGCGACATTCAGACTGGCGTCATCTTCCTCGATTACATCGGCCACCTCGAGCGAATTGCCCACCACCTGCTTAACATCGCCGAAAGGGCCGGAATGGTCATTCGCACACTGGAAAAATGACCTTGGTTACCTTACCGGGAGACCCCGTATGAAACCTCAACTCCTTGTTTTTGTTGCCCTTCTTGCCGCCGGGTGTGCCTGGGCTGAACTTGCGGGTATAGAAACCGTCCTCACGCTCGAACCCGCCCCGCAAAACCCACGAAACTCCGAGGGCGACTTCGTCCAACTCAAAGACGGCCGAATCCTCTTCGCCTACACCCATTTCACCGGCGATGCCAGCGATGCGGGCACGGCCCATATCGCCGGCCGCTTCTCAGATGATGGCGGAAAAACCTGGTCACCAGAAGACACGCTCATCCTACCCAACGAAGGCCAACAGAACACCATGTCCGTGTCGCTGCTGCGGCTGAACACCGGCGAAATCGCCCTGTTTTACCTGCGCAAAAACTCCGACTACGACTGCCGGCCCTATCTGCGCATCTCGACCGACGAGGCCGCATCATGGAGCCAACCCACACTCTGCATCGAAACACCCGGCTATTTCGTCGTCAACAACGACCGCGTCGTTCAACTCTCAACCGGCCGCATCGTGATCCCCGCCGCACGTCACAGTCTGCCCGGCCAAAAATTCCGCGGCCGCGGCGAAGCGCTCTGCTATCTGAGCGACGACAACGGCAAAACGTGGCGACCCGGAAAAACCATCCTCCAGGCCCCCGAGGCCAGCAGGTCGGGCCTCCAGGAACCCGGCGTCATCGAGCTTAAGGATGGCCGGCTAATGATGCTTTCCCGCACCGACCAGGGGTCCCAATTCGTTTCTTATTCCGCCGACGGCGCCGACACCTGGTCACCCGCGGTACCCAGCCCACTGATGTCGCCGGTCTCACCCGCAACCTTCGAGCGCATCCCCGAATCCGCCAAAATCCTCCTGGTATGGAACAACCACGCTAACATTCCCGCCGAACTTAAAGGAAAGCGGACCCCGTTATCCATCGCGCTGTCCGCTGATGATGGCGCCTCGTGGAGCACGCCCATCAACATCGAAACCAATCCCGACGGGTGGTATTGCTACACCGCCATCGAGTTCATACCCGGCCATGCACTCCTCGCATACTGCGCCGGCGACAAAACCATCGGCGGCCTAAACCGCCTCAAAATCATCCGCCTCGACCTCACCCAATTGCCGTGAATTGTGGTGCGGGCGTCTCGCCTGCACAGTTTGCGCGCGTTGGGACGTCCCCCGGCAGTTATGGGGGGTGTCCCCTTTATACTTTTTATGAATAAACCCATGGCTGGCGGGTAAAACAAGTAAGGAATACAAACGGAGTTCTTCCTGGAGGCGCATATGTGGGTTCCGGTTTCAGTAGTTCTAGGGGCCGTAGTGGCTGCGGTCGTCTTTACGCTGTTTGTATACAGCATTGTCTGGGCATACCGCGATGCCGAAGCCCGGGGAAAATCGGGAACGCTGGTGGCCCTTGTTGTCGCGCTCGTGCAATGGCCGGGTGGGCTGATTCTCTGGTTGGTTTTCAGGCCCGATTCGCGTTAGACTCCCCAAAGGCGGCCTCATCTGGCCCGCTCTCGGCTGAGGGAGAAACACAATGGGTTTTCTGAACTTTCCGGACAAATTCGCCTGGGGCACCGCTACCTGCGCCTATCAAATCGAAGGCGCGTGGGACGAAGACGGAAAAGGACCCTCCATCTGGGACACGTTCTCGCGCCAACCCGGAAAAGTCATCGACGGCTCAAATGCCGACGTCGCCTGCGACCATTACCACCGCTGGGAAGAAGACGTCCGAATCATGGCCGGCCTCGCCATGAACGCCTACCGATTCTCCATCTCATGGCCCCGCATCCTTCCCCAGGGCGCCGGCAAGGTGAACCCCGCCGGCCTCGATTTCTACGACCGGCTCGTGGACGGACTGCTGGCGCGCGGCATCGAACCGTACATCACCCTCTACCATTGGGACCTGCCCCAGGCGATCCATGACGCCGGCGGCTGGCTAAATCGCGAGACCGCCCGCCATTTCGCTGAATATGCCCGCGTGGTCGCCGAGCGCCTGGGCGACCGCGTCACCAAATGGATCACGCACAACGAGCCGTCCGTCGTCAGCCTGCTCGGCTATTTCACCGGCGAATACGCACCCGGCGAGATCAACCCCATGGGCACGTTCCAGACGGCCCACAACCTGTTTTTGTCGCACGGCCTTGCCATGCAGGCGCTCCGTGCCGCTGCAAAGAAACCCGCCGAGGTCGGCATCGTCCTGCACCTGCGGCCCATCCATCCCGCTACCAACTCCGAGCTGGACAAAGCCGCCGCATTGCGCTACGACGGCGTGATCAACCGGTTCTTCCTCGACCCTGTGTTCTTCGGCAAGTACCCGGAAGACACCTGGAAGTTGCTCGAAATCATCATGCCAAAAATCGAAGACGGCGACATGAAGGCCATCTCCGCGCCCATCGATTTCCTCGGTGTCAATTACTACACCCGTTTCGTCATGCGCCACGATCCCGACACCATGCTCATCCAGGCCGCGGAAGCGCCACCCGCCGACAGCGAATATTCGGGCCTGTGGGAAATCTACGGGCCGGGACTGTACGAAATGCTGACGCGCATCCGCAACGACTACAACCCCGCCCGCATCTACATCACCGAAAACGGCATTCCCGTTCCCGACGGGCTCGACTGGGACGGCCGCGTCCGCGATTACCGCCGAATCCGATACCTCCGCGACAACCTCGTCCAGTTGCATCGCGCCATGAACGACGGCGTACCCGTCCTCGGCTATTTCCACTGGTCGTTGCTGGACAACTTCGAGTGGTCGCACGGATACGGGCCCCGGTTCGGCCTGGTGTACGTCGATTACAAAACCCAAAAACGCATTGTCAAAGAAAGCGGCCATTGGATCTCCCAGGTGATCCGCCAACATGGCCTTGATCCCAACGCCGGCCCGCCGTACTTTCCGCGGTGACAAATACTAACAAGACGGCTCTGTCCGTGTTTGTCCGTGACCGTCCGTGTTCGTCCGAGCCGGATTTCCAGAACCATAAGGAGGAATCATGAAAGTATTCACTTCCCTCACTGTTATTGCCGTGATCCTTGCCGGCGCAGCCTCCGCAGCCGAACTGTCCGCCGCGCTGGATGGCACGCAGGTGAACGTGACGGTGGACGGCAAGCTGTTCACCACCTACAAATTCGCCGACTCCCAAAAGTACCCGTACTTCTGGCCGGTTATCGGCCCCGCCTCAGGCAAAAGCGTCACCACCGAAACAGCCGAGCGCTATCCGCACCACCACTCCCTCTTTTTCGGCTGCGACCACGTCAACTCCGCCAATTTCTGGCAGGACACCAACGACCGCGGCCAGATCCTTTCGCAAGGCCCAAAAATCGTCGAGGCCAAAGGCGATCGCGTGGTCATTACCGACGAGTGCCTCTGGCGGCAGCCCGGCCAGGAACCCATCATCCGCGACACGCGCCGCATCCGCGTCACCGCGCCCGCCAACGACTACCGCCTGATCGATTTCGAGATCACGATCGAGCCGCTCGTCGACATCCGCATCGAGAAGACCAACCACTCGCTGTTTTCCGGCCGTATGGCGCCGGAACTCAGCGTCACATCCGGCGGCACGCTCATCAACGCCGAGGGCGCGAAATCCGAAGCCGGCACGTTAGGCGTGGCCTCGCCATGGTGCGATTACTACGGCACGCGCGACGGCATCACCGAAGGCCTCGCCATCCTGCAACACCCGTCCAACAAGTGGTTCCCCAGCAAATGGTTCACGCGCGATTACGGATTCTTCTCGCCCACGCCGCTGTTTTGGGAAGAACTCCTATTGCCCAAAGGCCAGCCATTGACGCTCAAATACCGCGTCATCGTCCACGCCGGCGACACACAGGCCGCCGATATCGCGGGAAAATTTGCGGAGTTTGGCAAATAGGACAACCCATAGGACCGATATTTAAAGCAACTCCCGGCCCACGTGGACTTTCTTCTTGAAATCCTCGAAGTGTTCCGCCAGATTGCCGCCCGCGAAGATGCTCGCTGTACCCAGGTCAAACACGTCCGCCCCGGCCCGCGACAGCAGCGCCGCGTTCTGCACGTTGATGTTGCCGTCCACCTCGATCAGGATCGGCCGCTCCCGGTATTCGATGTTCTCGCGCAGGATTTTCACGCGCTCGTGTGCGCCGCGGATCATGGTTTGGCCCGCATACCCCGGGTCAACCGTCATCACCAGGACCCGGTCGGCAATATCGAGCAGGTAGTCCAGCTTGGTCAGCGGCGTCGCCGGGTTGATCGCAATGCCCGGCGAAGCGCCGGCCTCCCGGATCTGCGTAAGGACCCTGTGTGCGTGGATGCAGGCCTCGACATGCACCGTTACGATCGAGCAGCCCGCCTCGACAAACCGCTCGATGTAATTTTCGGGCCGCGTAATCATCAGGTGGGCGCTGCACGGGATCCCGCAACATCCCCGCACCGCCTTGATGAGATCAAAACCCAGCGTGAAGTTCGGCACGAACTGGCCGTCCATCACGTCAAAATGAAGTTCGTCGCACTGCGCCGCCTCCAACACCTTCAAGTCGTCCTCAAGCCGCGCCAGGTTGGCGCACATCACCGACGCGGACCAGATCATTCTCCTGCGGTTACTCAAATGTCGTATCTCCCCGTTCACGCAGGAACGCGTTCACTGCCGCCCGCTTCGGCATCGACGGCTGCGCCCCGGCCACCATTGCCGCCAGCGCGCCCGCCGCGTTGGCGAATACCAGCGCATCCCGCCGCGGCATCGCATCCCACGTGCACGCCAGCGCCGCCGTGAACGCGTCCCCCGCCGCCGTCGTATCCACCACCCGGACCTCGAACGCCGGCACGTACACCTCGTCCTCGCCCACGTACAGGCAGCCGTTTGCGCCCAGTTTTATCACCACCTCGGTTGCGCCCAATTCCATCAGCGCGTTGGCAGCTCGCCGCGCGTCGTCCACAGACGCGATCGGGATGCCCGTCATGGCTTCTGCTTCCGTCTCGTTGGGCGAAAGGATCGCCGCTTTCCTGATGATCGAGTGGGGGACTTTCTGTGCGGGGCCGGCATCGACAATCGTCAGCACGCCCGCGTCGCCCGCCATATCAAGCACCGCCTCCACCGTATCGAGCGGGATCTCGAGCTGAACCAGCACCGCGTCCATGCCCGGCATGAGGTCCTCGAGTTTTTCGATGTCTGCCGGCCGGACGCTCGAGTTGGCCGCCGGCACAATCACGATGCTGTTTTGCCCATCGTCGCCCACGCAAATCAACGCGGTGCCCGTTGGCTGAACCGCGTCCGTTTTAAGATGCGAAACATCGACGCCCGCGGCCCTCAGCGCATCCCGCTGCATCTGCCCGAACGAATCGTTGCCGACGCATCCCGCGAAAAACGTGTGCGCGCCCAACCGGCCCGCTGCCACCGCCTGGTTCGCCCCTTTGCCGCCGGTGACGGTTTTCAGCGACGTGCCGATGATGCTCTCGCCGGGCCGGGGACAGTGCGGCGCGGCGGCCACAAGATCGATGTTGGCGCTCCCGACTACGAGGATGCGGGGTTTGGTCATGCGCGTCTCCGGTCAGTGTCTGTTGTTGGCGGCGTGATAGGAGAGCATGCAGCATCCGGCGCACGGCGTGAACAACCCCTGCCGCGCACGCCTGCGAAACGCTTTGAACTTGTCGTTGTTCCATGCGGTTTTCAAACTGGTTTCCCGCACGTTGCCCACGCTCGTGATCCAGCACGGGTGGATGTCACCCTTGCTCCCGATAATCAGCGTCGACCACAACGGCGGGCATCGGAAATCCCGCGGGTCGCTCTGGCCCGCGTAGTAGCGGACGATCTCGCCGTCCGGCATGTTGGGCGTGCGCAACTCGATCCCCGCCTTTTCGGCGGCTCGACGCGTATCGCGCAACGCGTCGGCTATCCGTTGGGAATCGAGCCGCGGCGAGTTCAGTTGCGACATGCTGTACGCTGCCGGGTCGCGCGACCCGAATCCCTGAAGCTCCTGGTTGCGCACCTCGAGCGTGAGGTTCACCACGTCGCCGCCCGCGTCCGCCACAATCTGCGGCATCCAAGACACGTAATCGAGGTTGCCTTTCTGGATCACCGTCGTGACGTGGATCAGCGGGCATTTCCGGCCCCGGTCCCGCCGCATCGACGACACCATCCGGATCGCCTCGATGCTCTTTCCATACGCGCCTTCGCCACGAATCCGGTCATTGACTTCCTCCGGCCCTTCGATCGAAACACCCAGGATGTTGAACCCCGCCCCGCCGAACCGCCTCGGCGCAAAATCGATCAGATTGCGCGCCCGCTCTTCCGTGAACATCGTGCCGTTGGTAATCAGGTGCGTGCGGCACCGCGAACTCGCAAAACCCAGCAGTTCCAAAAAATCCGGCCGAACGAACGGCTCGCCGCCCGTAAACGAGACCAGACCCAGCCGCGGCGCCTGCCGGATCACCGCCAGCCACTCCTCCGTGGTCAACTCGCCTTCCTTCTGCTGGGCGGGCGGCGTCTCCCGCAGCCACTGGATGTACTGGCACATCTGGCAGCGCAAATTGCAGCGACGCGTCATCTCGAAGACGAAAAACCGCGGCGGCAACGCGTAACCGCTTCGCGCCAAATGGTACGGTAGCAGCGTGTAAACCCGGGTCGCCGCCCGGTGAATCCGCGCTATGTCCGGCAACAGCTTCATAAGCCTATTGTACCGTCTCCACCCCCACCGTCTCCACTATCCCCTCCCAATCCGCCCATCCTTTATCCTTTGGCCCCAAACCCCAAAACCCAAAACCCAAGACCCAGGTGAAAACCCGTCCACCAATCTTATATAGTTCCCCCAGTGGAAGTGCCTACCAAAAAGGAGCGGCGACTATGGTTTCGGCTTGTTTGATTTCGATATGCGTTTCCGTCATGGGCGTTGCGCCCATCGAGAGTTCGGCGGCCGTCAGGGGTGAATTTGCCAACCCGTCCCGCGCCTATGCGTGCGCGCCGTTGTGGGTGTGGAACGACCTGATCACGGAAGAGCAGATTACCCACAGCCTCGAGGCGTTCGCGGCCGAGAACGTCCGCCAGGTGTTTGTCCACCCGCGGCCCGGCCTGATGACGCCGTACATGTCCGACGACTGGTTCCGGCTGTGGAAACACACGCTCGAGGAAGCCGAGCGCCTCGACATGAACGCCTGGATCTACGACGAGAACTCGTACCCGTCCGGGTTTGCCGGCGGGTTTGTACCCGAGGCGATGCCCGACGCTCGAGCAAAAGGCCTCACGCTCAAGCGCGTGAAAAAACCCGAACCCTGGCATGATGGCGCCCTTGCCGTATACAAGAAGGAAGGCGACGGCTACCGCCAGGTCACCGAAGACGTAAAGGCCGGCAAGGACATGCCCGAAGGCGAGTATCTCGTCGCACGGATCGAAGACACCAGGAGCTCGCCGTGGTTCGGCGGCTGGTGGTATGTCGACGTCCTGCGGCCGGACGTCACGCAAAAATTCATCGAGGTCACGCTCGAAGCCTATCGCAACCAGTTCGGCGGGACGTTCCCCGAGCGCGTCCCCGGCTCGTTCACCGACGAGCCGCACCTCACCCCCGTCGGCGATTTCCATTGGACGCGCGATATTGTCCCGTTGTTCCAGGCGCGGTGGGGATATGACCTCACGGACAACCTGCCCAGCCTCATCAAGCCCGTCGGCGACTGGAAAAAAGTCCGCCATAACTACCAGCAGCTTCTGCTCGAACTGTTCATTCAGAACTGGGCCAAACCCTATTTCGACTACTGCGCCAAGAACAACATCGAGTTCACCGGCCACTATTGGGAGCATGAATGGCCCAACCCCAAAGTCGGACCCGACAACATGGCCATGTCCGCATGGCAGCAGCGCCCCGGCATCGACACCCTGTTCAACGACCCCTACAATTTCGGCCCGCACGCCCAAGTCGGCAACACCCGCGCCGTCCTCGAGATCGCCAGCGTCGCCAACCAGCTCGGCCACGCACGGACCCTCTGCGAAGCCTATGGCGGCAGCGGGTGGGACATGCGGTTCGAGGATATGAAACGGATCGGCGACTGGCTGTGCGTCCTCGGCATCAACACGATGGACCAGCACCTCGCCCACATCACCCTGCGCGGCGCCAGGAAGCGCGATTATCCGCCCACGTTCACCTACCACGAGCCGTGGTGGGACTCGTTCGACGTTTCCGCCACCTATTTCGCCAGGCTCTCCCTGGCCATCTCCAAAGGCCAGCAAATAAACAAGATCCTCCTCATCGAGCCAACCACGTCCGTCTGGATGTATCCTCGAGACCAGCGCGAAGAAGTCGGCAACCAATTCCAGAAGCTCGTAGCGGACCTGCTCGCCGAGCAGATCGAGTTCGACCTCGGATCCGAAGACGTCATCGCACGCAACGGGTCCCTCGCCGGTAAAGGCCTCGTTGTCGGGCAGCGCACCTACGAGACCGTCGTCCTCCCGCCCGGCATGGAGAACATCAACTCCCCGGTGCTCGATCTGCTCGAACAGTTCGGCAAAGCCGGCGGCAGAATCATTGCCTGCCAGGTCCCCTCGCTCGTCGATGGCGCCCAATCAGCCCAGCCCGCGGCCCTTGCCTGCGAGAAAACCGCTGCCGACCAGCTTGTTGCCGCGCTCCAGCCGCAGATTGGCGCGCCGTTCGTGATCCGGCGCGCCGAGAACAAAGCCCTGTTGTTCCATCAGCGCCGCGTGTTTGACGACGGCGAGCTCCTGTTCCTCGTCAACACCAGCCCCGACATCCCCGCCGCAGGCGCTATCATGTCGGTCGCAAAAGGCATCGAATCCTGGGACCTCGAGACCGGCGCCGTGCATGGCTATCCGTCCGAACAAACCAACAACTCGCAGGGAAAACCGGTCACGACCGCCAAGTTCGACCTCCCGCCGTCCGGCAGCCTGCTGCTGTTCCTCTCGAACAAGCCCGTGGCGTTGGCGTCCAAACCCGCCCCCGGCGGCGCGCCCGTTCAACCAGCCGGCGATATGGCCGTCCACGCAACTGACCTCAACGTCCTCACGCTCGACTACGTCGATATCACCGCGGGCGGCGAGACCAAATCCGGCGTGCCGTTCAAAGCCGCGGCCGAACTGGCGTTCCAGAAAAACGGGATGGAACGAAACCCGTGGGATCACGCCGTACAGTTCCGCGACGAGTTCCTTAAACTGACCTTCCCCGCCGACAGCGGATTCGCCGTCACGTACCGGTTCAACATCAACGGCCCCGTGCCGAAGCCGCTCTACTTCGCCGTCGAGCGCCCCGACCTCTACACGATCCAGTGCAACGGCAAGCCGCTCGACAACAAAACCTCCGAGTGGTGGCTCGACCGGGCGTTCGGCCGGCTCGACATCACCGCGCTCGCCGCGACCGGCGAAAACGCCATCACGTTGACCGCCTCGCCGTTCACCGTGTTCCACGAAATCGAGGCGGCATTTGTCCTCGGCGACTTCGCGATCAAGCCCGCCGAAAAAGGCTTCACCATCGCCGCGGCGACGCCGCTGGCCCTCGGCCCGTGGAACGAGCAGGGCCGGCAAATGTACGGCCACGGCGTCACCTACACGCGCTCGTTTGAACTGCCCGACGTCGCCGGCAACTACTTCGTGTCGCTGCCCGATTGGTACGGCGCCGTTGCCAACGTCGCCGTCAACGGCAAACCCGCCGGCCGCATTTACCGCCAACCGTACGCCTGCGACGTCACGTCGCTGGTCAAGTCCGGCGCAAACACCGTCGAGGTCACCGTCATCGGCACGTTGCGCAACACGCTTGGCCCGCACCACGGTCAGCAGCGGCTCGGGTTCGCCTCGCCCGGCTCGTGGGACAGGGCGCCCAAGACCGGCCCGCCGGCCGGCGCCGCGTATGACTCCGTAAAATACGGGCTGTTCCAGCCGTTTGACCTGTTGCAGGCGAAATAGCCGCGATTTCGGTCTGTTTTGGCGGCCGCGGGCGCCCAACCGGCGCGTCCACGGCCGCCAACGCGCTACCAAAAGGGTCTTCCCGTGAATCTGCTCGTCCTCTCAGGCATCATGGTGTACGGCGGCCTCATTCCCAAGCTGGTTACGGAAGGTTTCGGCTGGCCCGGCAAAGTCCCATCCAAAATGGTGGCATCGACCGGCTTCATCCTCGCGGCGCTCGCCTCGGGCGCGTTCGACACGACCTACGGCCGGATTGTCCTTATTGGCCTCGCGTTCTGCTGGCTCGGCGACCTCCTGCTCGAATACGACCAGGCGTTTCTGCCCGGCCTGTTCACGTTCCTCCTCGGCCACGTCGCATTTATCGCCGGATTCGCCACCCTCGGCCCGCGCCTCTCGTGGGTAGCGCCCGCGGTCGCCGCCGCGGCGGTCGCCGCCACCGTCGTCGCCGTGTACCTGCATCCGCACATCCCGCGCCGGATGCGCGTCCCCGTCTACGCCTACATGGCCGTCATCTCCACCATGGTCGTCCTGGCCTCCGGCGTCACCGGCGCCGGACACACCCCCAACCTGCTCGCCGGCGCAATCCTCTTTTACGTCTCCGACCTCTTCGTCGCACGCAGGCAGTTCGTCACACACTCTTTCAAAGACACCCTCTACGGCAACCCCCTCTATTTCACCGCCGTCTGGCTCATCGCCCTCACGCCGGGCTTGGTCTGATTCTCTTGTCGCGTCCCCATTGTGGTGATGCCGGCGGACCTGCTCGAACAGGGCAGTCGCCCATGATGTTGGAAAAAAGCTGGTCATCCTGCTGTGAAAACAGGTAGGATTGCGCCAAGTCCTTAAGAAGGAGGTTGATGAAATGTGCTGCAACTGTCTTAATCGCAGAGAGTTCCTGGGTGTAACAGCCGCAGCGGCCGCGGGCGCGGTGGCCGCGGGCGCCGCGTTGGGGGCCGCGGGACGCGCCGCAGCCGATTCGTTTGACTGGCAGCCGGACATGTGGGATCCGGACCGGCCGTTTCTGGTGATCGGGAAGCCGCTGCGCGTCCAGCCCGTCCTCATGTACAACCTCCCCACGAAGCGGGAGATGGCCTCGTTCAAAGCGTGGGGCGGCGTGCAGACCGAAGAGGCCGTCGTCCAGGAAATCGCCCGAATCGACGCCGAATTGTCAGATCTCGCCGCGCGCGCCGAATTTCCAATCGAAGTCCTCCCGGCGTTTCGCGTCAACTCCGAAGCCGCTGCCGAACAGGCCCGCCAGCTCGATGCCGACGCCCACGTCATCTACCCCGCGACCGGTTCCGGCAAGTGGCTGCAAGCCATCGTCCCAGAAAAAGGGGCCACAATCTTCGTCCGCCACAAAAACGGGCCCGTCTACTACTTTTACGAATCTCTCAACGTCAGAATGCTGAAATCCGACAAAGACCCCGCCGACTCGCCCAAGCGGCTCTCTGTCCACGACGTTGTGGTCGACGACACCGCCGAACTCCTCTGGCGGTTGCGCGCCCTGTACGGCGTCCACAACTTTGTCGGCTCACGCGTGATCGCGCTGGGCGGCGCGCGCGGCAAGTACGACGAGACCGCGCCTAAGTTTGCCCGCGACACGTTCAAGCTCGACATTGTCGAAGTGAGTTACGACGACCTTGGCAAGCGGATCGAGAGCACGCTCGCCAATTCCGGCAAGATGGATTGCTGCGAGAAATGGGCCGCAGAATACCTCGCCCTGCCCGGCACGTCGCTCGAAACCGACCGGCCCTTCGTCGTCGGCGCATTCGCCTTGTACGGCATATTCCGCGAGCTGCTGGCCGAGCACGACGCGCGGCAGTTCACCATCGGCGAATGCATGAGCACGATCCTGCCCATGTCGAAAACCACGGCCTGCCTGTCGCTCAGCCTGCTCAACGACGAAGGCTACGGCGCGTTCTGCGAAAGCGATTTTGTGATCGTGCCCGCCGGCATGCTCCTGCGCCATATCAGCGGCAAGCCGGTGTTCCTGCACAACAGCACGTTCCCGCACGGTGGCGTCGTTACGTGCGCCCACTGCACTTCGCCCCGCAGAATGGACGGCAAAAAATACGAACCCACCAGGCTGCTCACCCATTACGAAAGCGAGTTTGGCACCGCGCCCAAGGTCGAGTTCCCGATCGGCCAGGAAGTCAGCTTCATCAACCCCGAATACGCCACCGGCCGGTGGGTTGGCCTCAAAGGCAGCGTCGAATCCAACCCATTCTACGAGATCTGCCGATCCCAGCAGGACGTCCGCGTCCACGGAAACTGGAAAAAGCTGATCAACGAAGCCCGCGACTCTCACTGGATGATGACCTACGGCGACTGCCTCAACGAAATCGGCCACGCCGCGCCAAGAATTGGAATCCGGTGGGAGAACATTTCGGAAGCGTGAGAGAATAGAACCCATAAGAGACCGCGCGGGGACAAGCCGGCAAGGTGTAAGGAGCGAAAGCCTCAAACAATGAAGACGTAGCGACTCACATTGTCCCCGAGTCATAGCGGATTGGCCGAGAGGCTCTTGTGCAAGCGTTGACAGGGGAGAAAATGCAGGCTGGGCAATGAGTCGTGAAATAGGCAGGCGGAGTGGACGCGGTGTTTTTGTGTTTTGACCGAGTGCGGTGTTGGGCTTGGACCGTGGTGGTCGTGACGCTGGGGGCGTGTCTTGCGGCACGGGGGGAGCCTTTGGTGTTGGACCCGCCGATGGTGCCGGGGGAGTTGGATGGGGAGATCGAGGTCTGGTCGTGGAACATCGCGGCGGCGAGCCTGGAAAACTTGATCCCGATGTTCAACGAGGTTTATCCGCGGTGCCGGGTGCGGGTGAACATGAACGGCACGAACATGCAGTCGCGGTTTTTGCTGTCGCTTGCGGCGGGCGTGGGGGCGCCGGACGTGATGCAGCTCCAAGTCCGGGAGACGCCGCGGTATTCGATGACGGGCAAGTTGACCGACCTGACGCAGGTGGCGAAAAAGTATGAGCAGGATTTCCCGCCGTCGTTCTGGCAGGACTGCACACACGACGGGCGGGTGTACGGAATCCCGTGGGACATCGGGCCGGGCGGCGTGTTTTACAAGCGGAGCGTTTTTGAGCAGTACGGGGTGGACCCGCTCGAGATCGAGACGTGGGACGATTACATAGCGGCGGGCGAGACGATTCTCGAGAGGTCAGGGGGCAAAACGAAAATGCTCTGCGTTCCCCGCGGGATGCTGGTGGACTTGTTCGAGCCGCTGTTGCAGCAGGCCGGCGGGCAGATCTTCGACAAGGAGGGGCGGGTGGCGGTCAATTCGCGCGAGTCGCTGCAGGTACTGAGAATTATCCGGCGCATGATCGAAACGGGCGTCGGGGCGAATATTATTCACTGGACGCACGAGTTTCTGGCGTCGCTGAAATCCCCGGTGGTGGCGACGTACCCGGTGGGTGCCTGGTTCGGCGGGACGATCCGCGACTACGCACCCGAGACGTCCGGCGACTGGGGCGTGTTTCGGTTGCCGGCGATGGAACCGGGCGGGCTGCGGACAACCAACTTCGGCGGTTCCTCGCTGGTGATACCGGATCAATGCAGGAACAAAGAAGCGGCGTGGCGATTCATCGAGTTTGCGTTGTGCACCAAGAAGGCGCAGATCGAGCAGTTCCGCGCGTTCGAGTTGTATCCGGCGCTGCTAACTACGCACAGCGACCCGTTCTTCGACGAACCCGAACCGTTCTACGGGGGGCAGAAAACGCGCCGCCAGTTCTCCCTGGACATCAACAAAATCCCCATCATGTACCGCTCGTCGAATCTGATGGAGGCCGAGCGCTACATCAATCAGACGTTCAGCCGCTGGGTCAACGACGGGATGAAAGAGCCCGAAGGCATGCTGGCGCAGTTGGAGGAGAAGATGAACCGTCGTCTGGGCTGCGGTATCTCGCCAAGCTCGTTGAGCTTGTCGAGGGGGAACTGACATGCGGCAGGGGTTTTGTCAGCGCGTATGGGGGCACCGGCATTTCTACGCGTTTATCTCGCCTTTTTTCATTCTTTTCGGCATTTTTGGCTTGTATCCGCTGATATTCTCGTTTTACCTGAGTTTCACGCAGTGGGACGGCCTGACGGAGATGACGTGGGTGGGTCTGGCCAATTTCCGCAACATGATTCACGACGAACTGTTCCTGATATCGCTGTGGAACACGCTTGTCATCGGGGTGCTATACATCCCGCCGATGTTTTTGGCGGCGTTTGTGTTTGCGCTGGCGCTGAATACGAGCTGGCTGAAACTGCGCGGCGTATTCCGAGCGGCGTTTTTCATGCCGTGCGTCACGCCGATGGTGGTGGTGGCGATAGTTTTTTCGCTGATCTACAGCCAGGACTCGGGCCTGCTGAACTATGCGCTGGGGAAGGTAGGCGAGCTTTTCCCATCGCTGAAGATCGAGCCGATCCCGTGGCTGACGAGCGACCGGTGGTTCAAGCCGTCGGTGGCGTTGCTGCTGGTATGGCGTTGGACGGGTTACAATATGGTGCTGATGCTTGCGGGACTTCAAGGGATCTCGACCGAGTACTATGAAGCGGCGCGCATAGATGGGGCGGGCCTGTTCCAGCGGATGTGGCACATCACGCTGCCGCTGATGCGGCCGGTGTTTGTGTTTTGCGCGATCATGTCGCTGATCGGCACGGTGTACATGTTCGACGAGGTGTTTGTGCTGACGCAGGGCGGTTTGGGCGGCCCCGGGGTTTCGGGGATCAACTTCGGGCTTTACCTTTTCAACACGTCGTTTGCGGATTTCAAGTTCGGCTACGCCTCATCGATGGCGTACACGCTGGCGTTTTTCGTGTTCATGGCGTCGCTGCTGATTCTGCGGCTCCGGAAATCGGAGACGTAAGCCATGGGCGCCGGGAGAAAAAACCGTACACGGCTGCTGGCCCACCTGCCGATGGCGGGTCTGGCGGGCCTGTTCGTGTTTCCTTTCTACTGGCTGTTTATTTCGGCGTTCAAAGACATGGGCCAGATTTTCAAGCTGCCGCCGGAGTTCCTTCCGAATCCCTGGGTGCTGGGAAACTTTGTTCGCGTTTTCCAGGAAACCCACATCGTGCGGGCGTTCGTGAATTCGGTCGTGATTGCGGGTGGGCACGTGGCGCTTGCGCTTTTCCTGTGTTCGCTGGCGGGGTACGCGTTTGCGAAGTTCCCGAGGGCGCCGGGCCGGGACAAACTTTTCGCGTTCGTGCTGGCGACGATGATGATCCCCGGCGCGGTGCTGCTGATCCCAATTTTCGTGGTGTTGTGCAAGCTGCAAGCGGTGAACACGTACTGGGCGATGATCGTGCCGGGCGCGGCGAGCGCGTTTGGCATTTTCTGGATGCGGCAGTACGCGTCGGAGAACGTACACAACGACCTGCTTGACGCGGCGCGGATCGACGGGTGCAGCGAGTTTCAGATTTACTGGCGTGTCGTGTTGCCGATTCTGAAACCGGCGCTGGCGGCGCTGGGGATTGTGCTGGTCATCGGGATCTGGAACAACCTGATGTGGGCGTTTATCGTTCTGCGGACGGAAAGCATGTATACGCTGCCGCTGGTGATTTACCTTCTGCACGGGGAGCACCGCACGCCGTTTGAACTCATCATGGCGGGAAGCGTTGTAGCGACGCTGCCGCTGATCGTGGCGTTTCTGGTGTTTCAGAAGAACTTCATTGAGGGGATTACGGCGGGTTCGATAAAAGGGTGAGAGGGGCCGGCGGGGGCAAGTTGGCGCACCTCCATCAGTTGCGCGGGTTGGCGCGGGTGTGGTAAAGTTTCATAGTTTGGCACTAGTCAAAGTAGGTCTTTTTCGGCCGTTTTACTCTTATCGGGGTTGTTGGAGGTTTTTCGCATCATGATGCATTGGATGCGCAAGCATAGCAAGATCATAATGTGGGGTATCGTCATTGTCATTGTCCCGTCGTTTATAGCGTGGGGCGGTTATCGGAAAGGCCGGAGCCGGAGCCGGGACGAAGGGGTGAACCTGGCGGTGGTAGCGACGGTGGGGGGCATTCCGATCACGCGGGAACAGTACCTGGATCGGCTGGGCGACGAGGTTCGGCGCAGGGCGCAATACAACCAGTCCGTGACGGTGGAAGATCTTGTGAGGGAAGGCACGGCGGAGAAGATCCTGGAGGGTCTAATCGATGCGGCGCTGATCAACATTGAGGTGAGCAAGCTGCGGCCGTCGTTGACCCAGCAATATCTTGTGGATCGGCTCAAGGATGACCCGAGTTTCAAGGACGAGTCGGGGAAGTTCAGCGCGACGCTTTGGAACGATTGGGTAACGGCAGACCGGCGGCAGAACTGGAACGCGATATATGCGTCGGTGGCGGACCAGGTCGCGCGGGACATGCTGGTGAAAGAGGTGACGGCTCCGGCGCGGGTGCTCGATCAGGAGGTCAAAGACGCGTTTGAAACCAGCCGGGCCACGTACCAGGTGAAGTTTATCAACGTGGACCCGAAGATCACGCCGACCGAGGAGCAGATCAAGGCGCAGTATGACGCGGATCCGGCGAAGTACCAGACTCCGGAGAAGCGGTACGTGGAGTACGTGGGTTTTTCGGTGGTTCCGCCTCGGCCGGCGGTTCTTGACGAGATAGTGAGCAAGGCGCGTTCGGGCGAGGATTTTGCGGCGCTTGCGGGGCAGTACAGCGACATGCCGAACGCGAAAGACAACGGGGGCGAACTGGGCTGGTTTACGGCGGAGAAGACGAAGGCGGAGTTCATGAAAGTGACGCTCGATATGAAGCCGGGCGACGTGAGCGATCCGGTGGAAAACAACGGGGCCTACTATATTTTCAAGGTTGACCAGGAAAAGCCCGACGAGAAGACGGGCGAGCCGAGCAAGTTGATCCGGCTTATCATGATCCGGCCACAGTTGACCGAAGAAGAGCGCAAGGCGGTCGAGGACAAGGCGAACGAGTTTGCGAACAAGGCAAAAGAATCGGGCGATTTCACCGGCGCGGCAAGCCAGTTGGGTTTGACGGTTCAGACGGCGAAAGAGTTGTCAACAGAGACGACCGAGATCGAAGGGATGCCGAAAGAAGACGTGATGACGTTCATTTCGGGCCTCGAGTCGGTACCGGCGGGGGAGATCGGCGCGCTTATCGAGTCGGTCCGGCATTTATATGTGGCGCGGGTTCTGGAAGTAGCTCCGGCGGTGATTCGTCCGCTCGATGAGGTGCGCGATCGCGTGGTGGTGGATGCGGAGCAGACGGTCCGGATAAGCCTGGAACACGCGGAAATGGTGCGCAACCTGGCCAAGGAGGTCAAGGCGAAGTCGGCGTCGCTCGAGGAGGCGGTTGAACTGTTCCCGGACCTGGCGATGGAGATAAAAGAGACCAAGGCGTTCACGGAGAAGGATTACCTGTTGCAGGATGGGGTTTTCATCCGGACGCAAGACGTGATCGCGGCCGTAAAGGATCGTGCCCCGGGTGAGATGGCGGGGCCGGTGGAAGGGTACAAGTCGGATGCGTATTTCTTCGAACTGGTGAGCAAGACGCCGCCAACCGAAGAGACCTGGACCAACGAGTTCCCCAAGGAGGAAGAGAAGCTTCGGAAACAGATGCTGGCCAAGCGTCAGAGCGAACTGCTGATGGAGTACGTGGCTTCATTGCGCGAGCGGGCGACGACGGATGGGGCCATAAATCGGGATGTGATGGCTATCAGCGACGCGCTGGGTTTGAACAGGGCGGCCGAGGGTGAAGGCGAAGGTGAAGGTGAAGGTGAGCCGATTGCGGTGGAGTCGCCGCCTGGCGGAACAGTAGAAGTTGCGCCGGCAGAGGAAGCGCCCGGCGGCGCTGTTTCGGTCGAGGTAGCCCCGGCGGAAGCCGCGCCGGTTGCCGAGGAGCCGGCTGCGCCCGTTGCGGAGGAACCAGCGGCGCCACCGGCATCGCAGTAAGTCGAGCTGAACAGATAATTCGCAGCAGCGGGCGTTGAGAAGGCCGTTGCCGCGTTTTTTATTGTTGAGGAGTTTCAGCGGCTTGTTCAGCGGATAGGGGGATGGGCTGGAGGGTCTTGCGGAGGGGTGAGGTGCGTATGATGATCTGGTAGGTAAGGATGCGGATGGCGCACAGCAGGAAGAGCATGAGCCTTGCGGCGAAATCGCCGCTGCCCAGCCTGACATAGACGAGCCAGAGGATGGCCATCATGATGACGCGGCCGATGGCGAGGGGGACTTCCCACGCGCAGAGGTATTCGATCCGTTGAGCGGGTTCTTCGGCGGATTTTTCGATGATGTCGAGGTTGAGTCCGGAGTGTGGGATGCCGAACATGGGCCCGGAGATAGAACGGAACAGGCCAAACAGGAACAGGGTGATGATGTTGAGCGGGACGAGCATGGTAGCGCCCGCGGCAAGAAGTATTATGACGCCCCACCATATGAATCGCCTCCGGTTGGACGGTGCTACGGTGCGGCCGACGAAATAGGCGGTGATGAGGGCGGCGACGGCCTGGAACGTGCCGTATCCGCCGACGGCGAGTTCGTTGGCGGTCTCGACGTACATAAGCACGCCGAGCAGGATGGGGAAAATGGTGAATGAGCCGGTGAGGGATGCGGAAACGAGCATCATGAGGCGCCAATCGCGCTGTTCCGGGCCGGGAAAGAGTGCGCGACGGATTTTGAACGGCCTGCGGGCGTTGTCGGGCGGCACCCAGAGCGACACCACCAGGCAAGCCAGGAACAGGATCAGGACAAGGGCGAACACGCGATGGTAGCCCTGCACGGGGTCGCTCGAGTATTTGATGATAGCTCCGCTGAGGACGGGGGCGATGAGGCTGACGCCGGCGCTGACCACCTGCATGAGGCCGAGGAAGTACTCGCGTTTGCCGGAGGCGGTGACGTCGAAGGTGAAGGTGTTTGCGCCAGCCCAGAATACGCCCCAGGTGACACCGAGGAGCGCGCCGAGCCAGCCGGCGTATAGGGGCGACCGTTCGCGGAGGATAAGGAGCGCGGCGTAGAAGACGGCGTGCAGCACGAGCCCGGCCCGGTATACGTGGACGCGGTCGCGGGCCTGGGAGTACCAGCCGGCGAGGATGAAAAAGGGCGGGATTACGGCAAAGAGGACGAGGTAGTGGCGGCAGATGACGGCGAGGTCGTGGCTGTTGACCCAGAGGTAGACGCTGACGAAGACGGTGCTGAGCGCCGCGGCGGAGCAGTAGAGGGCCTGAAGAGTTAGGATAACCCACGCGCGGGGGAGGAGTTTCTTTTCGTTCATGGTATGCGCCGCAGACTACATGACAACGCGGAAGAACTCAAGGGGAAATGATGAATCCGCCTGAGGCGGACAAGTGATGAATACCGGGCCGCGGTAGGTGTATTTTTAGCGGGCCGCTGTTTAAGTCGGCGATTGGAGAGGAGGGGTGATGCCGCGCTTATTTCGGGGTTTGCTGTATGCGGGGCCGTTCTTGATCCTTGCGGCGGGGGCCGTTTACCTGGGGTTGCGCTGGGACGACATCCCGGAGAAGTTTCCAATCCACTGGGGCGCCCATGGCGCCGTCAATGGTTGGGGTTCACGGACGTTTTTTGGTGTTTTTGGCCTGCTTCTGCTGGGTACGGTGGTGGCATTGGGGATTGTGGGCGGCGCGGTTCTTGTTCGCGTGGCTGGCCGCCGTTCTTTACCGGAGGGTTGGGCGGAGCAGGATGCTCGATACCGCCGGATGAACGAAGGATTCATGCTGGCGCTGGGCTGGCTGCTGGCGGCGGTTATGACGGTTGCGGCGGTCTGGCTGCCGTTCCGGGAGTCGGTTACGCTGCCGGTCGTCTTTGTTCTGGCGGTTGTCGTGAGTGTGTTGACGCTAGTAATAGTCATGATAGTGTACGCCATCCGCACGACCCGGGCCCGATCCCAGTTTGCGGCCGCGCCCGGCATGCCGGGCGACCCGGCGCTGGCCGAATGCTGGAATAAGGGCGTATTTTACAAAAACCCCAACGATACGCGGCTGTGGGTCGAGAAACCGGACGGGATGGGCTGGACGCTCAACATGGCTCATAAGGCGGCCCGGTGGGTATTGGCGGGCCTCATGGCATTTATCGTAGTGGACGTTCTGATCGCGCTGCTGATAGTTTGGGCGGCGACGCGTTAGTCGGTGCAGCGGATGTCTATGAGGCCATATAAGCCGCCAGAAAAATTGCGTGGGGCGGGGCGATGCGAGCCGGCTTTGAAGGCGCTTAATCGGAGTTCCAGCGGCCTTTTTCGTCGAAGACGATTCGTTTGCCGCCGTTGGGGAATTTCACTTCAATCCAGGGAAAAGACGAGGAGGAACCGGCGGGTTCAAGCTTGAATTCATAGATGACGAGGCCGTTTTGGTGTGTTGCGGCCGAATTCCGGTGGACGTGGCCGAGCGGGTCGCGGATGAGTACGGGGATAGCGGGGTCACGCGAGGCCCACGGGCCAATCAGCCGGAATGTGAGGGCGAGGGCCGAGTTATCCTGGCGGGCGTTAAGCGGTTCTCCAGTCCATTGGGCGACGGGCCCGGCTCCGATTTCGGCTTTGACGTCTTCCTGATAGGTTTGCCACTGGGGGTGGCTGGTGCGGACCCGTTGGGCGAGGTCTGACTCGGATATGGGCGGAGCACACGCGGCCAAGGCGACAAGCAGCGCGGATGCAGCAATAGCCAGCCGTTGCATCAGCGGTCGGTACGGCGCCTGTCGACGAAGATGGTGCTTTTCCCGTCGGGCTGAGCCATCTGGCGGACCTGGGCGAGCACTTCGAACATTTTCTTGGCGCTTTTGAACTGGCGGTACTGGGTGTGGGCGACGCCGATGGACAGGGCCATGAGCGGGCACCGCATTTCGTTGCCGCGCTTGTCGGAAGTCGTCATATAGCCCTGGCTGACTTCCTGGGGCGTGTAGATCTGGCTGACGGCCCTGTCAAATGAGTCGATGAGGGTGTTGCAGAACCGGTCGTAATCCTCGAGGTTGAGCAGGACGACAAAATGTTCGCCGCCGAGGTGGCCGATGTAGTATTCGTAGACGCCAACGCTCCTTGCGAGGGAGACGAGATTTTTGGCGACGAACTTGAGCGCGACGACCTGGCCTTCCTGCCCCCGGGATGCGCAGTAGGGTTTGAATCCGACGACGTCGACGTAGCATGCGGCGATAGCGGTGCCGCGTGCCAGGCGGTGGTTGATTTCTCTTTTGACGGCGTCGGTGCCGGGGAGGCTTGTGACGGGGTTTCGTTTTTCGATGGACTGAAGGAGTGCGTTGAGCGACGCGAGCTTGTCCATAAGGCGTTCAAGCTTGAAGGGTTTGACAAGATAATCGTCGGCGCCCTGTTCGAGGCCGTGGAGGATTTCGGGTTCTTCGCCGAGCGCGGTGAGGATGAGAATGGCCATTTTGTAGAGTTCGGGATCTTTGCGGAGGCGCCTGCATATTTGGTATCCGGTGACGCCGGGGAGCATGATGTCGAGGATGGCGATGTCAGGTTTGAATTGTTTGGCCAACTCGAATGCGCCTTCGCCCGTATGCGTGGTGCAGGTCTGGTGTCCTTCGGCGGAGAGTTTGGTTTTAACGAGTTCGGCGAGGTCCACATCGTCATCGACGAGGAAAATTCTGCTCATTAAGAACGCCCTTTCTGTTCAGCCCGGTAATAAGTCCCCTCGGCGGCGATTATACACCAAACGATGCCGGTCCTGTAAAATAGGGTTAGATTTGGAACATGGCTTTTCTCCATGTTACCATTTCCGGGACGTGTATTGGTATTTTATGCAAGCAATTAAGCACCGCGGGTTTAGGACGATACCGGCCGTGGCCGGCATGGCCGGTGCGATGGTGTTGGCGGCCGTATTGGCCGGATGCGGCGAGAATGCGGCCGGCCCGGAAAACGGGGCAGCGGCGACCCCGGAAGCCATTGCGGGCGAAATCCGGCCGGCGCTGGCCCCGCTCGAGGGGTTGTTGGCGGCTCCGGCGGCGGATAACGGCAATTTTACGGTGGTGGCCGCGGAATGGTGCCGGGGGCTGGCCGAGCAAATCCGGCGAGCCAGGTCGACGTACTCGGGGACGGAGAACGGCGAGGCTGCACTTGCCCGTATAGCCGATGAACTCGAGGATCTTATCCGGCGGGCGCGGGACGAAGACCGGTGGGGATTGGTTTTGTGCGCCATAGATGTTCACGAACAGTTGCGGCCGGGTATGCACTTGATGCGTCTTCTCCGGGAGCGTGCGATGTTGCACGCGATGCGGCCGCATGTTGTAGTCAAAGGGTTTTTCGACGATAATGAGAAGAATCAGTTGTATGTGTTTTTGCAGGTGACTCTCCGGGCGGGTTATCAGCCGTGGCCTGAGGCGACGGTACTGGCCGCATCGACTGATGAGGGAAGCGGGACTTCGTCTGTTGACGGAGGTTCAGGGGCAGTCGTTGGGGCAGATGGGGTCGGTGAAGGCGAAGTGACGGCGGAGTCGGATTTGGCGGGGCGCGTGGCGCCGCGGCCCTTGGCCCGGGACGAGGTCCACATGGTTCAGGTTCGGCTGAACGAGGAGTTTTACGGGTTACGTTTAGTGGATGTGGTGGGGAATAAACGAGGAGTCATATTGGAGTATCTGGTGGATCCGGGTCATTTTTTCAAGGTTCTGATGCCGCCCCGGGAGTTTGGTCCGCGACGGCGCGTGGTTTCCGGCACAAACTAAGGAACATTCGATGAAACGGTACATGGCGATACTGAGTTTGCTGGCGGTTGTTGTACTGGCGGGGTGCGAAAAAGCGGAGCCCGTGCCGGTGAAGCCGCCGGAACAGGAGAAGACACCGGAGCAGATCGTGGATTTGATCAAAAAAGACCTGGCTCCGTTGGCCACGGTGGCCGGCGGGGGCATGCTGATGGAGAAGGACAAACAGGAAATCATCGCCAAGCTGCGCACCCATAAGGCCGCTTACCAGGCCAAAGAGAACGGCATTATCGCGCTCGAGCGGATTACCAGCGAGATAGAAGGCGTGATCAAGGTGGTCAGAGACGCGGAGCGTTGGAGAATGGTGTTGTCTTGCCTGGAGATTTACGACGTGTTGCAGCCGGGATCGGCGAAGTATCAGCGGTTGAAAAACATGGCGGAACTCCAGAGGAGGAAGCCCAGGGTGAAGCTAAAGGGCTTTTTCCGCGACGTGGCGAGCAACGACCAGCTTTATGCGTTTGTTCAGATAACCGACCCGGTCGAGGGCAAAGTGTACCAGGAGCAGATGCGGGAAGGCGAGGAGAAGTACGGGATACGGTTCAATCGAATCATCGGAAACCAGCAGGGAGTCGAGTTCGAGTATCTGGCGATTCCGGGCGATTATTTCCAGGTGATGAAGCAATCGAGATAATGCACGACCGCGCGCGTGAAAGCCCCCATGCAAGAAGCTTTGTTTAAACCACTGGCGGAACGGCCATTTCGATTGGCGTCGGTGTTGTTGCTGGCGACGGCGGCGTTTTTGGCGTACGCCAACACGTTCACGGGCGAGTTTGTGTGGGACGACGCGTCGTCGGTGTTGTTGCACAAGCACGTGCAGGATCCCTTGAAGTTCTTCCAGCTTTTCCGCGAGGACCAGCATGCGTTCGGCCGGGGTCAAGGCAATTTCTATCGGCCGCTGGTTTCGGCGTCGTTTATGCTGGACTATGCGTTGTCCAAACCGGCGGCGGGCGAGGAGTTGAGCCCGTTTCTGTTTCACGTGACGAACGCGGCGTGGCACGCGGCGGCGGCCATACTGCTGTTTGCGCTGCTGGCTCGAGTTGGCGCGCCGCGGTTTGTGCAACTGGCGGCGGCGGCCGTTTACGTGGTGCACCCGCTTCACACGGAGGCGGTGGCCTACATCAGCGGCCGGGCCGACATGATGTCGGCGGCGTTCATGTACGCGGGCCTGTACGTGGCGGCGCGGGATCGAGCCGGCTGGGGCGGAAGCATCCTGGCGGCTTTGCTCGCGGGTCTGTTCCTTGTTTGCGCGCTGCTGAGCAAAGAATCGGCGTTTATATTTCCGTTGATGGCGGGTTTGCTGATTTTCCGGCCGGTGGAGGGGGCAGATCGGAAGGCGGCGGTGTACGCGCGGCGGTCGGTCGTTTTTGTGTTGTCGCTGGCCATTTTGGGCGTGTATGCGGTTTTGCGTTCGACCGTCCTGCATTTTGGCACGCAGACCACTCCGGAAAGCGGGTTGGGCGAGCGGATTGTGGAACTGTTGCAGGCCTACGCGCTTTACCTGCGATTGCTGATCGTTCCGACGGGCCTGCACATGGAACGGACGCTCGAGGGTGTTGGCGGGGTGACGGCGGCGGCGGGCGCGATTTTGCTGGCGGCGACGGTGGCGCTGACCGTGCTTTTGTGGCGGCGCGGCCATTGGCGGGTGGCGATGGGGCTGGTGTGGTTTTTGATGACGTGGCTTCCGATATCGGGGATTTTTCCCCTGAACGCGCCGATGGCGGAACACTGGATGTATATGCCGATGGCGGGGCTGCTGTGGGCGGTGGCCGAACTAGCGTGGGCTTTTGCACAAAAACCGGCGGCGCGCTACGGGGCAGCGGCGGCGGCGTACGGGCTAGGCGTTGTCTTCCTGGCATTGACCGTTGCCCGCAACCGGGACTGGCATGACAACGAGCGCATCTTTCTGGCGACGCTGGACAAAAACCCGGATTCGACGCGGGTGCGGTACAACCTGGCAGTGACGTACGAGGACCTGCTGCACAATCCGTCCGCCGCGCGGCGCCATTACGAGGGCGTGATCGCCTCGTACCGCGAACAGAAACGGGCGATGCTGGGCAGCGGGAAAGAAGAGTTCTGGGACGAAGAGCTCGAGTCGCACTTGTCGCTAGGCAGGATTTACGCGGATCGCCGCCAATACGGCGACGCGGCTGAACATTTCTCGACGGTGATGCGGGTTGCGCCGAACCAGTCGAACGGGCCAATGCGCGCAACCGCGGCGTTCGGCTTGGGGCAGTGCTTTTGGGCGACCGGCGACAGCCGGAAGGCGCTCGAACTGTTCAAGCAGGCGGCGGCGGGCCGGCCGGAGTTGAAAGGCGAGATCGAGCGGCTGCTGGCGGGACAGATGTAGAATGGCGGATTTCGGATTATCGGACTGATGGAATTGAGAGTGGGACACCCCCCACAACGGCGCGCTAAGAAGCACGGCGCGAAGAAGCGCGGCCGGGGGGTATCCCGACGGCGGGCGAGATCGATGATTGCGGAAGTACAAGGCCGACTTTGCCGAAGTCGGCCCGCCGAAGTCGGCCTTTCGGGAAGGTGGAATTGGCATGTGATTTTCAACGGAAGGAGAAGCCGTTCATGTTGAAGCAGCGATTGATTCATCCGGACTTACTCGAGGTGCTTGCGGCCGCGGGGCATGGTGCGAAGGTGCTTATCACGGACGCAAACTATCCGGCGAGCACGCAGGTGGGTGAAAACGCGGCGGTAGTGTATCTGAACCTGGCGCCGGGACTTGTGACGGCGACGGAGGTGCTGGAGGTGCTGCGGACGGCGATACCGGTCGAGGACGCGGCGGTGATGGAACCGGATTCGGGGCCGGAACCATCGATTTTCAAGGAGTTCCGCCAGTTGCTGCCGGATCTGGCCTTGACGATGTTCAGCCGGTTCGAGTTTTACGAGGAAGCGAGCGGGCCTGACACGTGCCTCCAGATTGTTACGGGCGAACAGCGCCTTTATGCAAATCTGCTTTTGACGATAGGCGTGGTAGCGCCGGGCCGGTGATAAATTGTGTGCGAATCCGCTGCGGAAATCGCACTATTAAGACTATGCGCGACTAGACGTGAGTGGTTTACGGGAAGTGTTTTGTTAATTGAATATGTTGAGTGCCAATAACTTGTGGGATATGCTACAGTTTTTTGGGATTGATCTTTCGAGGCGGTTGATTCTTGACAGGTTAGAGAGGCCATGTTAGAATGGCCGCGTCAGTATAATGGGCCGTATGTTACAAGCTGCGGCTTCTTAGCCGCCTTACGGAGGTTGGTTAGATGACCAATGATGAGTTCGGCAACGGCAATTCTTCCCCGGACAAGGAATCGGAAAAAGGGGATGAGTCGGGTGGTCTGGGCAATCTTCCTCCGCTGAGCGATTTTGATTCGGGAGAAGTGCCGGACGAGATGGCCTCGGACAGCGCGCTTCCGCCGTTGTCATCGTTTGATTCGGACCCGGAAAAGGACTCGAAGGCGAGCGGGCTTGATGGACTTCCGTCGCTGGACGACATAAATGTCGAGACGCCGAAGCCGGCGGGCGGCAACATCAAGCCGGCGCCGCCGGGTTTTGAAGATTTCACGACGCCGCCGCCGTCTGCACCGGATAAGACCGGCTTCCAGGACCTTTCGGCGGACAGTGATTTTTCGCCGGCAACGCCGCAGGTAGGGCCGGGGCCGGACAGCGATCTGGATACGCCGATGCTGGATAGCGCGTTCGGGGCGGGAGGCGGCAGCGGGGGATTCTCGCCGACGTTCGAGACGCCGGCGCCCACCCAGGCCATGGAAACGCCGCTTTTCGGGGAGACGCCAAAACCACCCGCAGAAACGCCTGAACCGGCGTTCGACGAGGGGGCATTTTCTCCGGGCGGCGCTTTTGACGTTGGGACGCCGGTGCCTGATTTCTCGCCGGACACGGCGCCGCCCACAACAAAAGCCACACCGACGCCCCAGAAGGCTCCGGCCAAGGGGAAAAAGGCGAAGCTGCCGGGGGGCGCGAAGGGCAAGCTGGCGACTGCGGGCATCATCGCGGCGGCGCTGATCGTGGGGATCCTGGCGGGCCCGTACGTGAGCAACAGCGTGGCGTTTTTGCCGAATCCGTTGAAGGCGGTGGTAGCGGACCAGGACAAGCAGATCACGGATTTAACCAGCCAGAACAAGCGGCTGATGGCGTCGCAAACGGAGGAAGGCAAGCCGGCGGTGAGCCAGGAGATGATTGACCAGATGCTCGATCAGAAGGAACAGTTGGACAAGAACATCGCCGACTTGACGGGCAAGGAGGCGGAGGCGAAGGCGACGCTGGATCAGACGGCGCAGCAGTTGGAGAGCGTGCGGGGGGATCTCGAGGCGCAGAACGAAGAGTTCGTGACGGCGCAGGAAGCCTATGAGAACCTGAAGAACGAGACGGCGATTGTGCAGGCGCGGAAGATGGGCGTGGCCGCGGAAGTCGAGCAGTTGACGGCGATGGTGGGCAAGCTGGACGAGGCGAACCAGCGTAGTAGGGCCACGAGAGACGCGCTCGAGCACAGCATCGAGCGGATGGCGGTCGAGATTGGCGAGGGGATCCCGCTGACGCCCGAGAAGTATTCGAGGACGGCGCGGCTTGCGGCGGTCGAGGACTTGAAGGCGCGCGTGGCGGAGGCGAAATGGGTTACGCCGGCGCTGCTCGACTCGTACACGACGCTGTACAACCGCGAACTCGAGATCGCCGCGTCGACGTCGTATTTCTTTGCGAGAATCCCCGTAACGAGCAAGCTGGGCGACACGCGCGAGAAGTGGGCCGAATGCCTGATGAAAGGCAACACGTCGGTGTATTACCGCACGCTTGACGGCAAGAACGTGGGCATCTACGAGAAGATCGAGAACGAAGGGATGCCGGCCGCGTTCGGGTTCCGCGAAAACCTCCCCGAGCCGTTGCAGAAGAGCATCGCGGAGGAAGTCATGCTGTCGCGCTCGGAAGGGTTCGAGGAACAGCTTCGGACGCTCGCCGAGAAACAGAAACTCATCGATGGTGTGGCGACCCCGGTCCAGCGGGTGTTTAATTCGCTGAACTAAACGGCACAGATTAAGCTTGTAAGCCGCGCTTCGCACGGACGCGACGCGCGGCTTTTAGTTTGGTCTGTCGTATCGGGTGAGCCAGTCTTCGTTGAACTCGACATGCTTGATGGCGTATCGGCGGTAGGTGTAGGTGACGTGAATTCGGCCGTCCGCCGACTGGACAATGCAGGGGTAAGAGTACTCGCCGGGATCGGTTTCGAGGTTGGCGGCTTTTTTCCACGTGGCGCCGGCGTCGGTTGAACGTTCGATCACGAGCGGGGTGCGGTTGAACGTGCTGTCGTTGTGAACCAGCAGCAGCGCCCCGCTACCGAGCCGTGTCATGGCGATTCCCGCGTCGGGACATTTGAGCGTGGTTTTAACGGCGGGCGTCCAGGTGGTGCCGAGGTCGCGCGATTCGCTTTGGAGGATTGCGGGTTCGCTGCGCATAAGGGCGAGCAGGGAGCCGTCGTCGCGTTGGACGACGGTAGGCTGGCTGCCGCCCTTGGGGACGGTGGCGGAGGCGGTCCACGAGTCGCCGTTATCGGCGGTGATGAGCAGGTAGCTGCCGGCATGGCCGCCCCTTCCGGCGATGGGTACGGCGAGACGGCCGTCTGCCAGCGTGATGGGTGTGTTGCGGGGCAGCGAGCCGAAATGGCCGTCGAGGGGGCGGTCTTCGCTCCAGGTGGCGCTATTGTCGTCGGACGAGCGGAACATGAGTTCGCACTGTCCCCATCCGGCGCCGCGGCGGATCGGCCGCGGCGCGTCCATCCGGCCCCAAAGAAGGCCGATCCGGCCTGAGGGGAACGCAAAGATGAGCGCGTTGCCGGGCGGGTGGAGCGCATCGCCCCGGACGATGACTTCGGGAGCGGTCCAATTGCGCGAGCCGGCGGCGCGTCTGCTCATAAACAGGACTTGGTCGTCAGCGGATTCATAGCTGCCACCGTACCACGCCACGAGCAGGTCGCCGTTGGTCGCCTGGGTAATGGTCGAGCAATGGTGCGCGGGCGCGGCGGGGATTTGCTCGAAAATGAGTTCGGACGAGAACGCGAGATGCCCGAACAGGTTGTCGTGGACAACGGGTTGGCCGGGGTTAGCGATAGACGTGCCGGTGGGGGGCATGAACGGCTGATCGATTGGCTTGCCGGCGGCGACGGCTGCGATGGTCGCGGCGAGGTGATCGCGGGCTTCGGGCGTTGCGAACCCGCCGTGGGCGACTACGTTGCCTTGCGCGTCGACGACGACGGCTTCGGGCGTGACGGAGACTCCGAGGCGTCTGGCGGCCTGGCCTCCCGGGTCGCGGTACACGGGGAACCGGACGCCGCGGCCCTGGCAGAACGCGCGCAACTCGCCGGCCGGTTCGGAATCGTTGGCGCAGACGCCGACGAACAGGACTTCTCGCATGCGGTGCTTTTCGTAGGCGCGGTTGATGTCGCCGATGGCGTCGCGGGTGGTTTCGCAACGACCGGAGAGGAACACGACGACGGTGGCGGTGCGGTCGGACCAGTTGGCGAGATCAAACGGGTGGTCGTCGAGCGTTTGAAGGGCGAGGGCGGCGATTACGAAGCCGGTCATGGCAGCCATGGTAGATTCTCCTTTTTCAGGGCCGGAGCTTGCTTTTTTTATGGCATTGAGTTGAGAAAAAGTAAAGGGAAAAGTGTCGAGTGGGGAAGCGGGACGTTTTTCACTCGTTGGGACACCCACCGCCGCGCTTCTTAGTCCCGCGCTTCTTAGTGCCGCGCTTCTTAGCGCGCCGCTTCTTAGCGCGCCGCTTCTTAGCGCGCCGCTTCTTAGCGCGCCGCTTCTTAGCGCGCCGCTTCTTAGCGCGCCGCTTCTTAGCGCGCCGCTGTCTGGGGGATGTCCCGTTTTTTGGTTCCCCTTATGTCATTTAAGTCCCTCTTGTCCCTTTTTCTTATCCGGCGGCTTCTATTTGTTGCCGTTTCCGAGGAGGTTTTCGGGGGAGATGTAGCTGCCGAACTTTTTCTCGGCGGCGAGGAGCCGTTGGCGCTGGGCGTCGAGGACACGGAATACGGCTTCGGGCGAGTGCTCGACGTTTTCGCGGTGGAACGTTTCGACACGGTCGATCTTGGCGAGGTTTTCCTGGACGCGGATCGTGAACTGCTTGACGTAGTCGGCGCGGGTGTATTCTTTGTCGAGCGTCTCTTTGAACAGGCGCTCGAGGTCTTCAAACAGCGGGATGCAGCCGGTCGGGGTTTCGACACAACCGGCTTCGCCATGGACGCGCAGTTCCATCCATTTAACCCAGACATGCTTGTCTCGAACGCCGTTGACGAACTTGTCGTTGGCATCGCGCAGGAAGTAGTTGACGCCGAACACGAGCGGCGGCCGCTTGATCCGTTTGCCGAAATCAAGGTTGTTCTGGACGTATTTGCCGAGCGGCACGGCGACAAAGTCCTGGATGCTCATAAGGTTGATTTCAGGGATGCCTTCTTTTCCGACGATGGCGAACGTGGTTTCGGTTTCAAGCGCCGCCCCGTACGCGACGATGCCGTGCTCCCAGTTATAGCTTTGCTGACAGGGGACGTAGGCTTTTGCGTCGCGCCCACCGTACATGACGCCGGCGAGTTCCACGCCGTCGGGGTTTTCGAGCTCGGGGTCGCAGTTTTCGAGCGCGTGAAGTGCGACGGCATATCGGGCGTTCTTGTGGGCGCACAGAATCTCGTTGCCCTTTTTGTCTTTCATGCCTTTTTGCCACGGGCCGACGTAAGACTCGCCACTGTCGGGTATATCGGCGTCCATGCCGAGCCAGTAGGGCCTGCCGTTGTTGACGAGCACGTTCGAGAAGATAACCTCGCCGGGCTTGTTCAGGACGCCCCAGATGGTCGGATCGTCTTTCGAGTTGACGTTCTGGATGATGCCGAAGATGCCGGACTCGGCGTTGGCTGCGATGCATTTACCGCCGATTTCGCGGAAGTAGGCGATGTCGTCGCCCAGGATGGTTTCGCCGGGCAGCATGGCGGTCGAGGTTTTTCCGCACGCGCTGGGGAACGCGCCGGCCAGATAGGTTTTTCGGTTACCGGGGCCGCGGACGCCCGTGAGGAACATGTGTTCGGCGAGCCAGCCTTCCCGGTCGGCCTTGCGGATGGTGAGCCGGAGCGCCAGTTTTTTGAGGCCGGCGGTGTTTCCGGCGTACTGGGTGTTGACGCTGTACACGGTGTCGGTGGTGTAGTCGATGTAGATGCGTTTTTTGTCGTGGTCGGCGCTGGTCATTCGGTCGTCGAGCCGGCCGCTCGAGTGGAGCGTGGCGAAGAATTCGGCTTTGTGCCCGAGGCGCTTGAACTCTTCGTAGCCCAGGCGGTAGAGCAGGTTGAGCGCGTGCGAAACGTAGAACGAGTCGGTACACTCGACACACGGGATGCTGAACACCGAGTTGTTCGGGCCAAGCGTGAGAAACCGGACCACCATCGTCCGGCCTTTCATGCAGCCGTCCATGAGGCCTCGGACTTCGTCGAGGCCTTTCTGGCGCTCGACCTGGTTGAGTGCCGGGCTGAGCCGGTCGGTTTTGGGGACGAGATATCGGGTGACTTCCCTGTCGCGCCCCTGGTCCTCCGACCCGTCGTAGTGGATGGTGTGCCCGGTGATGCCGAGCGGCCGTTCTTCTTTGAGTTCGACGACTTTTTCGCGGGTGATACGGATGTCTTCCGTGGAGTCGGTGCTCACCCAGACGTGGCCGGGCTTGCAGAGGTCGATGGCGTCGGCGACGAACGCGTGAAGGCGCTCATTATCGATTACGGCGAGACGCCGGAGATTTTCGGCGTCGAGTTTCGCCTCGAGTTGTGCCAGAGAAGAATTGGTCATGTTCGGCTCCCTTTCTCGCGATCACCCTTCCGCCCGGCTTTCGGCTGGCGGCTCCGTGTCCTCCAATAGAAACTTCAGTATGGCATCCCCCGCAAGGGGGTCAATGCCGATGCGCGAACCGATGACGGCCCGCCCCGTAATCCGCGCCACCTCCGCTTCCAACTCCCCGCTGACCGCTTCGAACGCGGCCGAGGCCAGTTTTTCGAGCAACTCGCGGACCTCGAGGTCGCGGGCGCTTTGGCGTTCCGCCGCGGAGACAACACCGGTCAGCGTGACCAGGACGTGGGAGCGGTGGATATCGACTTCCACGGACTCGGGGCACAGCCCCATATGTGTTTGCTCGAACCGCGCCACGGCTTCCGCCAACCGCTGGTGCATCTGGACCGATTGGACCACGGACTGCTTCCTCACTGGCGGAGCCGGTCCCACGATAATACAAATTAAAAACCGGTCACTGCCACTCTTTGGCAGTCACCGGCCCATATGTTCAGCAGGTCGCGTGTGCGACCCCCTGTCAATCCGCCTGTTTCACCCAGTTTACGGAATGCGGAGGCCCGGTGTCAACTTGCTGGCTCGCCGTTTCTGAGCCGGTATTCGGGCGGCCCGTCCAGGATAAAAATGATAACGCGCTCGCCGGTTTTTGTGCTTACGTCGGTGTGGAGGCTGATGACCCTGCGCCCGGTAATCTCGTGGATAATCCCCTCGAGCGCGGGCCGGCCGCCTTCGAGCAACTCGATGCGGACCTGTTTGACGAGTGCGCGGCCGCGGGTACTGCTGTCGATGCGGGCGAGGCTTTTTTCCGCGGGCGTCAGGACGCCGTACAGGCGGACGAGCACCAGGTCGTCGATCAGGTCGGTCTTGGTTTCTTCAGGGCCGCGGCCCATGTACTCCTGTTCGAACCGAATGATGGCGGTTGAAATTTCGGCCTCGATCTGTCCCTTGGTTTTCATGAGAAGTCCTGCTGTGGTTGGCGCATATTGTGGCGGAGCGGGCCGGGCATTTGCAAGAGAACAGCCGATTAAATGGATTGCAGGACCAATAGGCCGAAGGACCTATAGGATATATATGGGCAGGCGAGGCGCCTGCACAGCACTAAACCCAACAATTGAGACATCCCCCACGACGCACGCTGAACCGCGGCCGGGGGGCGTCCCAACGTTCCAGCGTACTAGCCGAGATCTTTGGCGAGTTGTGCGAAATCGAGGACGCGCCCGTCGGGGACTTCGGAATCGATGTCGGCCATGACAATGTCGCATGGGCCGAGATCGCTGCGGACGCGGGCGAGGTCGTTGCGGATGGCGTCGAGGGTTTTGTTAGCGAGGTCGGTTGGGGTGTACATGACGGCGCGGCGCGTGTCGGGGCAGAGGCGCCGGGCCTTGGCCAGGTCCGAGTCGAGGCCCATGTCGACGTACCCGAGTTTGGCGACGCCCGCGTAGTCTTCGATGTAGGGATCGACGTTCCAGGCGCAGTTGTGGATGCCGAATTTCTCGAACGCGGCGGCGATTTTTTTGTCGTACGGCAGCAGGTGCTCGCGGTAGATTTCGGGCGACACCATGTTGACGAGACAGTTGCTCACGGTGGCGTGCTGGACGATGTACCCGGTACGCCGCTGGCGGTCGTAGATCAGGCGCATCCCGTCGATCATCGTCTGTGCCACGACGTCGAACAAGTGATGGGCGAGGCCGGGGTTGATCAGCACGTCGGCAAGGATCTCGTGGCCGCGCAGGCGGTACGACGTGTTCAACACGCCCTGCCAGTTGATATAACCGCCAACGATGCCGAACTCGCGCTCGATCACGTCGATTTGCTCGAGCAACTGAGCCATTACGGGCGTGTCGGGCAGGGAAGGGACCTCGAGCGCGGCAATTTGAGCTTCAGACATGTAGGTGTGCCTTGCGGCAGGCCAGTTATCGGCGTAATACGCGGTGGAAATGCCGAAAATCATGGCCATGGTCAGGGCGCCGTGGACGCCGTCGATGTTGGCGCGGGCGGAATCGGGGTCGCCGCCGAGGCGGAGGCCGGGGAAATGCCGGTTAAGCTCGCGGCGCATCCGGACGACGGTCTCGTGGCGGTACAGCGAGTCGAGATGCCATCGCTCCGAGAAATCGACGCCGAGCCGGTCGCGGTACCACCGCGGCGTAAACCCGAACTCGACGCGGAGGTCCGGCTCGGTCCCGTCAACGGGGGCGCGCGTAGCAGGGGCGCCCGGCGCGATATAGCTGCGGAGATGGTGGCTCGCGGTTGTGGTCATCAAGGTGCTCCTGAGATGGCGGTTACTATACGCGCGGCGCGGGCGAGCGTGCCACTGCCCCAAAACCCGCGCGCAAGGCTCTCTCACCTCGAAGCGAGTCCTTGATTGGGCCTGTAGCGGCAGGGCAAGCGGCAAGATGCCGCTTCTACATTGGCTGCAAACGTAGACGCGGCATCTGCGCGGCATCCTGCCGCGTTGCGCGTTTCTTACGTATGGACCGGGCTGCCGTTCTCCGCTTGATCCTGCAGCACGTATTGTGCGAGTCTGATCGGAAATGCCGAAGGGACAGGAGGAACGCATCATGAGCAGGATGAATCGACGCGCCTTTATCAAGGCATCGGGGGGCGGGGCATTGGCGTTGTGGCTGAGCGGTCGGATGCGGCCGGCGGAAGCGGCCGAAAAGCCGAAGTTTCCAAACATCGTTTACATCCTTTGCGACGACCTGGGTTATGGCGACGTCAAGTGCCTGAACGCGGAGGGGAAGATCCCCACGCCTGCGCTGGACAAGCTGGCGGCGCAGGGCGTGATTTTCACCGACGCCCACTCGGGCTCGGCGGTGTGCTCGCCGACGCGGTACGGCATCATAACGGGCCGGTATTCGTGGCGCAGCACCCTGAAGAGTGGCGTGCTTTACACAAACTCGCCGCCCCTGATCCCGACGGACCGGCTGACCGTGGCGTCGATGCTCAAACAGCGCGGCTACCGGACCGCCTGCATCGGCAAATGGCATTTGGGCATGGGTTTCAAGACCACGGACGGGCAGGGGCAGCGGGTCAACAACCTGGATTTCGCGCAGCCACTAAAAGACGGCCCGAACGCGCTCGGGTTCGATTATTACTTTGGCATCCCGGCGTCGCTCGACATGGAAGATTACTATTTCATCGAAGACAACCGGGTTGTCCAGGTGCCGACGCTACCCGTCAAGGGCGAGAAAGGAGTGCGGTATCACCGGCCGGGGTTGATGGCGGAGGATTTTACGCTCGAAGGCGTGCTGCCGGCGCTGACGCGGCACGCCGTGGGCGTCATCGATGGGCATGCACGCGATTATGCGGAGAAACCGCTGTTTCTGTACCTGCCGCTGTCGGCGCCGCACGCGCCGGTTGTGCCGAATGACGAGTTCAAAGGCCGGGGGAACGTGGGCCTGTATGGCGATTTCGTGGCCGAGATTGACTCGGCGGTGGCGCAGGTGATCGAGGCGCTCGACCGGAACGGGATGACCGACAACACGCTCGTGATCTTTACCAGCGACAACGGGTTTGCGCCGGTGGCGGATCTCAACGCGCTGTTGGCGCAGGGGCACGACCCCTGCTACGTGTTCCGCGGAACCAAGGCGGACATTTTCGAGGGCGGGCATCGCATCCCGTTCATCGCGCGCTGGCCGGGGCGGATCTCGTCGGGCTCGACGTGCGCCGATACCATCTGCCTGGCAGACCTGATGGCGACGGCTGCCGAGATCACCGACTTTGACGTCCCGGACAACGCCGGCGAGGACAGCGTGAGTTTCCTGCCGGCGCTTCTGGCAAAGACGCCGCGGAAGGGGCGCGAGGCGGTCGTGCATCATTCGGCGAACGGGTCGTTTGCAATCCGGCAGGGCAAGTGGAAGCTGATTTTCTGCCCCGATTCGGGCGGATGGAGCCATCCGACCCCGAAGGAAGCCAAAACCATGGACCTGCCGCCGATCCAGCTTTACGATCTCGAGGCGGACATCGCGGAGAAGAACAACCTCTACGCCGAGCACCCCGACGTGGTGAAGCGGCTGACGAAACTGATGAAACAGTATATCAAGAGGGGCAGGAGCACGCCCGGCAAGAAGCAAACGAACGAAGGCAAAATCTGGTTGTATCGCGCGGAGGCAGCGAAGGCGGAAAAAGCAGCGAAGGACACAAAGCCGGCGAAGATCAAGTAATTGCGGATTGTGGTGCGGGCGTCTCGCCTGCACGTATAAGTCATCCGCTGCGATCTTGGACAGCAGCTTATTGGGAGCGGTCATAATAAGGAAGCAAAAAGGTGCCACGTGCAGGCGAGACGCCCGTACCACAATTGTAGAATTCGCTGCAGGGAGAGAGTAAATGGCAATGAACCGTAGGACCTTCTTAGGTAGTGTAGCGGGCGGCGTAGCGGCGGCGGCGCTGGGCGGGGGGACTGTAGGCGCTGAAGTGCGGCGGCCGAACATCCTCGTGATCCTGGCCGACGACATGGGGTTCAGCGACCTCGGCTGCTACGGCTCCGAGATTCAGACGCCAAACATCGATCGGCTCGCGGGCGAGGGCGTGCGGTTTACGCAGGCGTACAATGCGGCGCGGTGCTGTCCGTCGCGCGCGGCCTTGCTGACGGGCCTGTACCCGCACCAAGCCGGGATGGGTGCAATGGTGAGCACGGCCAAGAAGTCGGCGCAGCCGGGGCCGTACCAGGGCTACCTCAACCGGGATTGCGTGACAATCGCCGAGGCGCTCAAGCCCGCCGGATACAAGACCTACATGTCGGGCAAATGGCACGTCGGCGAGAAACCGGAGCATTGGCCGTGCCGGCGTGGATTCCATAAGTACTTCGGCATTGTCAGCGGGGGGAGCAGCTATTACGAGTTGCTGGAGGCCGACAGAAACCGCCAGATGGCGCTCGATGACGAGAGGTATTTCCCGCCCGCCGAAGGCTTCTACATGACGGACGCCTTCGCGGACCACGCCGTGAAATGCATCGAGGAACATGATGCGGCGCAGCCGTTTTTCCACTACCTCGCGTTTACGGCGCCGCACTGGCCGCTCCACGCGCTTCCCGAAGACATCGCCAAGTATCGGGGCAAGTATCGCATCGGCTGGGACGAGTTGCGCAGGCGCCGCTACCAGAAACTACTCGAGCTGGGCATCATCGATCCGAAATGGGCGTTGTCGCCGCGTGACCCCGAGGTGCCCGCGTGGGAAAACGCTTCGACGTATCGCAACGTGGGCGATCACGACGAGTGGGACCTGCGGATGGCCGTGTACGCGGCCATGATCGACCGGATGGACCAGGGCATCGGCCGCGTGCTCGATACGTTGCGCAAGAAGGGCCTCGAGGACGACACGTTGATCCTGTTCATGTCGGACAACGGCGGGTGCCATGAAAATGTGGACGGGCGCAGGCTGCACAAGGAAGGGACGCGGGCCGGCGAGCGCGGGTCGTTCCGGGCGTACGAGCGGCCATGGGCGAACGCAAGCAACACACCGTTCCGCCTGTTCAAGCACTGGATTCACGAGGGCGGGATCGCGACCCCGCTGATCGCGCGGTGGCCGTCGCGGATCGGCCAGGGGGGTGGGCTGACGCACCAGGTCGCGCACGTCACCGACCTGATGGCGACCTGCCTCGATGTCGCCGGCGCCGAATATCCGAGCGAGTACGCGGGGCGCCCGATAACGCCGATGGTCGGGAAGAGCCTCGTGCCGGTGTTCGAAGGCCAAACGCGCGAGCCGCATCCGCGCCTATACTGGGAGCATTTCGCCAACCGGGGCGTGCGCGAGGGCAACCTCAAACTGGTCGCGACAAAAGACGGCGACTGGGAACTGTACGACCTCGAGGCGGACCGGACCGAACTCAACAATCTCGTCGACAAAAACAGGCCAAAAGCCGTCGAGTTGTACGACGCGTGGGAGCGATGGGCGAAAGATTGCGGCGCGAAAATACCGCCGGGAGGTAAACTGAATGCATAGCGCCGCCGCCGGCCAGAGACACTCGTCGTTTATGTCCCTTATGTCGCTTATGTCCCTTTTGCTTTTCGTGGCGTTTTGTGCGGCGGCGGAGGGCCCGTTCTTTGCCACGGGCGTGAAAGTGGGCGAGGTAACCGACACTGAAGCGATCCTGTGGGTGCGGCTGACGCGAGCGCCCGAGCGCGTGGGCGTCGAGGGCGGGTTGCCGGAGGTCCTGTATCGCGTCCCGCTGACAGGTAAGCTGGGAGAGAACGCAAAAGGGCGGCCGGACCGGATTCCGGTGGTGACATATCCGGCGGGCGGGTCGGTGCACACGCTCGAGGGCGCCGCGCCCGGCGCGACCGGCGATGTCCGCCTCGCTTACAAGCCCGAGGCGAGCGCCGACTGGACAACGCTCGAGTGGGCGCCGGTGGACGCGGCGCGGGATTACACGCGGCAGATCCAATTGGCCGATCTCAAGCCTGCGACGCTGTACGAGTACCGGTTTCAATCGCGCGGGCCGGGCATGGCCGAACCCGCCGACTTGATAACCGGCAGTTTCAAGACGGCACCTGCCCCCGATGACCCCGCCAAAGTCGCGTTTGTTGTTACGACCTGCTACGAATACATGGACATGGATTCGCCGGGCAAGGGGTTCAAGATTTATCCCGTAATGCAGAATCTGGCCCCCGACTTCTTCGTTAATAACGGCGACATCGTGTATTACGACAAGCTGGCGAAAACGCAGGCGCTGGCGCGATGGCACTGGCAGCGCATTTACAGCCTGCCGAACGCGGTCGAGTTCCACCGGTTCGTACCGTCGTACTTCATGAAAGACGACCACGACACCTGGATGAACGACTGCTGGCCGGTGATGCAAACCCGCTACATGGGCGAATTCACATTCAAGCAGGGCCAGGCCATTTTCCTCGAACAAGTGCCGATTAAGCCGCCAACGTACAGAACCTTCCGGTGGGGCAAAGACCTGCAAGTCTGGCTCGTCGAAGGCCGCGACTACCGCAGCCCCAACACCATGCCGGACGGGCCGAAAAAAACCATCTGGGGCCCCGAACAGAAGGCGTGGTTCAAACGTACCGTCGACGAATCCGACGCGGCGTTCCGCGTCCTGATCAGCCCGACGCCGTTGGTCGGCCCCGACCGGCCAAACAAGAACGACAACCACGCGAACAAGGGGTTTAAACACGAAGGCGACGAGTTAAGGCAGTTTCTGGCAAGCCGGAAGAACATGGTCGTAATGAACGGCGACCGCCATTGGCAGTATTTCTCGATCGACGACGAGACGGGCCTGCACGAATATTCGTGCGGCGCCGCAAGCGACGAACACGCCGGCGGCTGGAAAAAAGACGAGTTCCTGCCCGAGCACCAGTACATGCAGGTCGTCGGCGGTTTCTTGCTCGTTCGGGTGGAACGGCAGAACGGCGAGCCCGTGATGATACTTCAGCACCGCGACGTCGACGGCGAAATCCTAAACGAAGACGTGTTCCGGGGAAAATAGGTCGCGCAAACTTGAGTGAAAAAAAAGGACTGAGCGAAAAACGGGGACTGGCTCGCTTTTTCCGGCAGTTCGGAAAAAGCGTGCCTGTCCCCGCTTTTCGCGGCTCAAACAAGAGTATTTAGGAGGGTTCAAGATGAATTTCAGGTTGATCGCCGTAGTCCTTGTAGCTTTGCTGTCCGTGTTTGCCTCGCTGGCTCTGGCGCAAACGGACGCGGCAGCAAAGTTTCCCCGCGTCGGCCCGTATGAAGTCCTCAAGTGCGACTTCCACAACCACACCAAAAATTCCGACGGCGACCTGACCTCGGTCGAGCGCGTCGACGAGGCCGTGAAAAACGGCTACGACGCCATCGCTATCACCGACCACGGCAGCTTCAAGTCCTACGAGGAAGCGTTGCCGTGCGCCAACGAACGCGGGCTCATCCTGATCCGCGGGATGGAGACGGGCCTCGAAGAGCGTGAGCATCTGGTAGCACTGAATCTCGACCCGTCCTACAAACCGCAGAACCCGCACAAATGGGCACTGACGGACGGCCAGCCCAAGGTGTTCTACCAACAGCAGTGGCCGAAATTAGCGAAGGACGCCGGCGCGTTCATCATCTACGCCCACCCCCACATGGGGCTCAGCGAGCCCGTCCTGTGGGGCATCAAGGAAGGGCTCGTGAAAGGCATCGAGGCGAAAAACGGAGTCGTGGGTAAAGGCTGGAACACCGTCAACAGCCACGGCACCTGGTTTTATCCGCAGGCGCTCGATTGGGCCATCGAACATAACCTCACCCTGTTCGCCAACTCCGACATACACGAGACACGCAACGCCAAAAACTCACCCGCCACGCTCGTCCTCGCCGAAAAACGCTCGCCGGAAGGCGTCATGGACGCCCTCCGCGCCGGCCGGACCATCGCCTGGTTCAACGGCATGCTGTGGGGCAAAAAAGATGTCGTGGAATCTCTGATAAAGGCTGCGGTGTCCGTCACCGCTAAAGAGGGCAAGCTTACCATCGAGAATAAAAGTCCGGCCGCGCTGACTGCCGCAGTGGGCGAGAAGACCGTCGAGATCAAGCCGTCTGAAACCGGCAAACTCGAAACGGCATCAGCCAGCGTGCCAATACGCTGGACAAATGTCTGGATAACTTCAAAAGAAAACCTCGAGACACAGCACTAAACACGGTACAAGGCCGACTTCGCCGAAGTCGGGCCAAGTAACGGGCGGCGCGGCGGTTTTGAACGAAGCATGGTGAGGGAGACTATGAAGGCTCATATTCTCACTGTACTCTCAGTAACCTTCCTGCTAGCTGCTACGCCCGCCTCAGCTTCGCTCGCCCTGCCGCCCGACCCACCCGCCGGTTGGGAGACGAGCCAAACCCCCGGGTTTGACCCGAGCGTTGAGTCGGTGCTGGTGGACGCGGCCCGCAACCGCGTTCTCGGTTTTACGGCGGAATCGGCGCGGCCGGTATGGGAGAAGTGGGGGCCGGGCGCAACGGACGTCCTGTTCCGGCTGCTCGAGACGCCGGTATGGAACGGGTTTGATCACTCGATAGTCAGCCTGCTTTTTGCAGGCCCGTTTCCCGAGACCCGCGCGCGGATCGAGAAGGAACTCTATCAAATCGCGGAAGGCCCCGACCTGTCCCGGGAAGCTATGAACTGCCTTAACGTGCTGCTCCTGCGTTTTCCCCGCACGCCTGATTCGCTGCCCGTTTTGATGAGGCTGTCAAAATCGCCGCATCCGGACGTCGTTGAAAGGGCCATCTTCCACTTTTCGCTCATCCGGACGGAGGAATCGCTGGCGGCGGCACGCGACGCGTTGGAACGGCTGCCTGAGGAGCGGCGCACAAGGGCCCTCGTGCAAATCGACCACGGTTACGCACAGATCCGCGCACACGAACCCATGGCGCAGGCGCCGTCGAGTCAACTGGCCAGGCCCATGCCAAAAGGCGGGTTTAAAAAACCCGCACGGAAAGCGCTTAGGGACCTGCAGGCCCGCTTCTTAAAGAGCAGCAAACAGAACGGCGACCCTGCAATGGATGCGCTGGTGAAACTGGCTCAGCAGTCTCGCGGAAAACAAATTGTCCAATTCTTGGCTGATACGGCCTCAAACCCCGAACTTCACGCTGAGATGCGGCAGAAAGCCCTGTTCGCCCTAGGCCGCGTCGGTACCAAAGAAAGTGTAGCCGCCTGGAAATCATTGCGCGACGCCGCACGCGCCCAACCCGGCGCACCACAACCCCGTCCCGCCTACACCCACGCCCAACGCATGTACGAGGCCGCCATCTTCGCCCTCTGCATCATCCCCGGCACAGTCAATCCCTACCACCAATTGTCCAATCCCGGCGCTTGGGTAAGTACCGACTACACCCGCGGCGCCGTGTTATTGGGCGATGTCGACGTACAACTCCTGCGATATGGACACGAATGGCTGCCAGTGGAGAAAGAATACCTCCCCGTGCCGTGACCGGAACGTTGATCGACTGTTAGGCCTTTGGGTGGCATGAGCAGCCGGGGTAGTTGGGGGAGTAGAGGGTGCTTTTGGGGCGGAGGGCGAGGTCGCCGTTTTTGACGAACGGTTCGCCGCGCTCTTCGAGGTGCTCGACGAGCCGGGCGCGCCATTTACGCAATTCGTCCGAGTATCGGGCGTCGCCGGCGAGGTCGTTCAACTCGTGCGGGTCGTTTTCGAGGTTGAACAACTGCATCTCACCGTCTCGGGCGTGGAAGATGAACTTGAACTTGCCGTCGGTGAGCGCGTTCCAGTGGTTTTCGGGGGCGTAACAGATGTCGTGTTCGAGGTCGATCCACGGCCGCCAGTCGGCCTGCGGGTTTTGCGCAAGCGCCAGCATGCTTTGCCCGTCGAGCGTTTCGCGGCCCGGCGCACCGGCTGCTTCCATAAACGTCGGCAGGACGTCGCGCAACTCGACGGGCCGCGCGCATACCTGGCCGCGCGTGCCCTGCAACTCTTTCGGGCCGCGCAGCAGCATCGGGATTCGGGCCGACGGCTCGTAGGCGTAGGATTTCCGCCAGAGGTTGTGGTCGCCGGTCATATCGCCGTGGTCGGCGGTGAAGACGATCAGCGTGTCGTCGAGCCACTTGCGTTTGTCGAGCGCTTCGAGGATACGGCCAATCTGGTCGTCTACAAACGAAATTGACCCGTAGTAGCCCTGGCGCGACCGGCGGACTTGTTCGGCCCCAAGCGCGCCATGCCAGATGCTGGCCTCTTTGCTGTTGCGCGGGATGTACCGGTCGGCCCATTTGCCGATGGCGGCCGCGGGCAGGTCTGCGCCTTCATACATTTTCCAGAACCGTTTCGGCGGGTCGTAGGGGCTGTGCGGGCGTGCGAACGACACCTTGAGGAAAAACGGCTCGGTGCGGTCGTATTGGCTGATGAAGGTCGTGGCGCAATCGGCCATCCACGTTGTCGGGTGAAGCCGCTCGGGCAGCGCGTAAGGCGCGGCCGTATAGTCGTTCCAGCCGATGCCGGTCGCGTCGGGATCGAGCAGCGGCGCCTCGTGGTAGAACCAGCACCGGTAATCGCTGCGGAACCCCGGCAATTCGGCCCGGCCCGACTCGTCCAAAAGCACGTTGTGAAACCCGTGCAGATTCCGTTGCGGGTGCCAATGCATCTTGCCGATGCCGAACGTGTAATACCCGGCGTCGCGCAACGCCTGCGGTTTTTCGATCGGATATTTCTCGGCAACCCGGCCATAACCGAGCATCCCGTTACGCCACGGGCCCAGCCCCGACAGCAACGCCGACCGCGCCGGCGTACACGTCGGCGTGCACGAGTACGCACGGCTGAACCGGACCCCGGCCCGGGCGATCTCGTCGAGGTTAGGCGTCCTGATGGCCCGATTACCGTCGGCCCCAAGGCAGTCGCCGCGGAACTGGTCGGCCATCAGGAAAAGGATGTGCGGCCGCGTCGGTTTTGCCGCCGTCGCGGTTTGTCGGATGCCGGTGGCGGCGCACGCCGCCCCCGCTGTTACGCCCAGAAAACTCCGCCGCGTCATTTGCATCTTGAAAACCCTCCGCCTGGTTGTTTGGCATTTTGACTGTTGGGCGCAAATCTGTCAAAAAAAACTGACTGCGGCAAGCATTCGCTTATGTTGCCGTTGAGATTGGGAAGCCGTATAACAGTGACGGATGGAGGATTCCACAATGAAGAAGACACTTTTCGCGGCATGGAGTTTCTTGTTTGTGGCATTGATGCTGTTTGGCGGCGCGGCCGAAGCGGCTGAGATCGAGCCGGGTACTCGCATCCCCCTGTGGGATGGGGAGCCGCCGTCGTCGGCCGCGGGCGATACCTTTGCTCCAACGCTCGAGTTGCGCCTCCTGCCCGGTGCCGAACCGCACGGGGCGGTGCTGGTCATACCGGGCGGCGGTTACGGCGGGCGGGCGGAACATGAGCGGACCCCGATTGCGCAATTCTTCAACAGCGTGGGTTTTCATGCGTTCATCCTGGACTACCGGGTCGCGCCGAACCGGCATCCCGCGCCGCTGCTCGATGCGTGCCGCGCGGTCAGAATCATCCGGAGCCACGCGGACGAGTGGGGCGTCAAACCGGACAAGATCGCGGCGCTCGGTTTTTCCGCGGGCGGCCATCTTACCGGCAGCCTGGGCCTTTTCTACGACGCCGACTATCTCCGAGGCATCGACCCGCAGGAAGACGTCAGCGCCCGGCCCGACGCAATTGTATTGTGCTACCCGGTGATATCTTCTGCGGAGTTCGGCCACGCGGGGTCGTTCAAAAACCTGCTCGGACCGGATGCAACCGACGAGGCGAGGAAGGCGATGTCCCTCGAGTTGCACGCGCGAAACGACGGCCCGCCGGCGTTCCTGTGGAGCACGTCGGATGACGACGGGGTGCCGGTGCGGAACAGCCTCGAGTTTGCGAAGGCCCTGCGCGAGAAAGGCGTGCCGTTCGAATTGCACGTGTATCCTCACGGCCGCCACGGGCTCGGCCTCGCCACAAACGACCCCCATATCGCCACGTGGACAACTCTCTGCGCCGAATGGTTGAAAGGGATGGGCTGGTAGGCTGGATTATGTTCCGTCGCTCGACTCGGGCGGCGTGATATCGGGTTTGGCGAACAGATACCCCTGCATGTAATCCGCGCCGTGCTGCTTTACCCACGCCCATTCGGCGGCCCGCTCGATCCCTTCGGCGATGGACTTGATTCCGAGTTTGCGGGCGAGGTCGAGGAGGTTGGCGGCGATGTTGGCCTTGTAGGCGTCTCTATCGACGTCGTGGATGAGATCCGCATCGAGCTTGATGAAATCCGGTCTGAGATGATACAGCATCTTGAGGGATGAGTAGCCGGCGCCAAGGTCGTCCAGTGCGATGCGAAAACCGTTTTCGCGGTAATAGGTCAAGACATTCAGCAGGTGCTTCATATCGCGGATATCGTCGGACTCCACCACTTCAAAAACCACCCGCGAATTGGGAATGCCCGACTTCTTCAACGCCGTCATGGTTGGTTCAAGGCAATAATTCGGCACATAGACGGCGCCCGGCAGGAAGTTGATGAACACGGACACGTCGATCGCGCTTTGGATGACGTCGCGGATCACCGACAGCCGCGTGATCCGGTCCAGGTGGAACAACAGATCGGCGGACTTGGCGAGGCGAAACATTTCCGTGGGCTGGATCAACTCGCCGCTGTTGCCCAACCCCCGGATCAGGCATTCATACCCGTAAATATGCAAAGGGTTGGCCGCTTCGACCACCGGCTGGAATACGGTACGCAGCCGATCCTCCCGCAACAACTCCAGCAGCCAGTCGCCCTGAATCCGGGCCAGCAGCGCGCTGAGCGGCTGCATCCGCATCAGGTCCGGCACGTCCGGCGCCGCGCCGTCGGCCACAAGCAGGCATTTGGTATCGTTCAACTCCTGCTGGCTGAGTTCCGACAAGTGCTCCGCGACCAGCTTCGCCAGCACACTCGGGCCAAGCTTTATCTCGTAAATGTTCTCGTAGGGCTGAGAATACGCGATTTGGCTGCGCCGCAAAAAGCCGCAGATGCTCGCCGCCACCGGCGGCGCGGGCGGCGCAATATAGAGCACGCCAGATTCAGGCATCGGCCCCGGCAGGATGTCAGAGCGATTGTAATCTGTCACTTCATCCCCTCCAAACCCGCAGAACACTACTTCCCCGCGCGCACAACTCTAACTGACTCCGACCCGTCTGTCAAAGAAAAAAGAACAAGAAGTCCCAAGGGTCCCAAGGGTGTCAATTGTCCCAATTGTCCCAATCCCGGGGTGTGCAGGAGCTTATCCTCTTCGGGTTTGCTGGAACGGCGCCCTGCATTTGGTTTAGATTTCCTGAAAGAGGAGGGACGGTACATGTGCGCGTTTTCAGCCTTGGTGGTAGTTTCGATTCTTGCGGCTTCGGTCGCTGGCGCCGCCCCGGATCGCATCCGGGCGTTCTGCGTGGATTTCAACTGGGGGAACAAAGGGTTCGCGGCGCCGGGGATGTACGCGCAGGCATCGCCGCAACAGCATCTCGAGTGGTATCGCAACCTCGGGGTGAACACGATCCAGACGTTCTGCGTGAGTTGCCCCGGCTATGCGTGGTACCGCAGCGACGTGGCCCCGGTGCAGCCGGGCATGAAAGGCGAGTTCCTCAAAGAAATCACCGACTTGGCGCACGCCGAAGACATGCGCGTCATGGGCTATTTCTGCATCGGCGCAAACGCCTATTGGAACGAACAGCACCCCGATCTCTCGCACGACCTGCCCAACGCCATCTCGATCCCGTTCACCACCGAGTATCTCGACTACCTCGGCAAAGTCATCCCGGAAGCACTGACGCGGACGGGCATCGACGGGTTCATGATCGACTGGGTGTTCAACGCCTCGCATTTCTACCCCGACAAACCGTACAAGTGGCTCGACTGCGAGAAGCGGATGTACGCGGAGTTGTTCGGCGAACCGTGGCCAGGCGAAGATGCGATGGACGCTGCGAAGATCAACGAGTTCAACCGGCGCGCACTCGACCGGTGCTGGGACCGAATCCGGTCTTCGGCCAAAGCGGCGAAACCCGATTGCATCATCTGGCTGAGTTGCTACGACCTGCAGCATCCGCAAGTTGTTGGCTCCAAGATGCTGCAGGAAGTTGACTGGCTGATGAACGAGCACCCGGATCCGGCAAAGCTCGAACAGGCCAAAGCCGCCGTGGGTGCGCATACAAAACTTATACAATGCATATGCGGGTGGGGCGACCAACACGACGCGGCGGGCGTCCTGCGCGACGAACGGTTCAAAGACGTCGGCATGTACGGGTTTGCGCGGCCCGACCCGCAAACGACGCTGCCGCCCGAGGATGGCTCGGGCAACGCCCGCAACATTGCCGCCATGAAAAAGGCTTTTAGAGAGGAGTGACCATGACTGCCAAGAAACACGCGCTGTGGAATGAGCGGTTCCCGCTGAGCAACAAGTACGACGCCGATTGGGTAATGGAACATCAGATGGGCCCGAACGTTCTCTGGCTCACGGAATGGCTGCTGGAAGAGATGGAGATCAAGCCGGGCATGCGCGTGCTCGACCTGGGCTGCGGCATGGGCATGAGCTCGATTTTTCTCGCCCAGAATCTCGGTGTGGAGGTGTGGGCGGTGGACTTGTGGATCGCCGCGTCCGACAACTGGAAGCGCGTCAAAGAGGCGGGCGTGGCCGACAAGGTTTTTCCGCTGCACATCGAGGCCCACGCCCTCCCGTTTGCCGAAGGCTTCTTCGATGCCATCCTCAGCTTGGACGCCTACAACTACTTCGGCACGGACACCATGTACCTCAACTACCTGATGCAGTTCCTTAAACCGGGCGGCCAGATCGGCATCGTGGTCCCCGCGCTGACGCGGGAGTTCGAAAATGGCCAGATCCCCGAACATTTCACGCGGCCGGCCGAATCCGGCGAGGTCTGGTGGCAACCCGCCGAATGCTGTTCCATCCGCACCCTGCCGTGGTGGGAAAACCATTGGCGCCAAACAGGCCTGGTGGAAATCCAGAAAGCGGACATGCTCGAGAACGGCGCCCAGCTATGGGCCGAGTTCCTCGAAGCCCTCGACGCGGCCGGCAAGAATCGATTCCCCTACGAAACAAGACCTGTCCGGGAAGATAACGGCCGCTACTTGGGGTTTGTACGTTTAATTGCCCGGCGACAAGCGGACACGTTAATAATAAGCGACTCGGCGACAGCCGAGCGACTACTCAAAAAGAAGTGATGCGCGCGCTGGAATCGCGCGGAGGCATCTCGCGGTGGACTCGCGCCGAGGGTCTTGCGGTGGGTCGTACGGTGGGTCTTGCGGTGGGGTCGCGCTCCCGCGCGACCGCTGCCACCTCTGGCCATGGCTTCGCGGTCGAAAATCACGGTCGCGCAAGAGCGCGATGCCACCGCGTCCGCAGTTGATCCCTTGCAAAAAAATGATCCAGCCGGTGTAATTCGTGATAAGATCGTCAACCGAAGCCCATCCTCGCCGTGTTGCAGCACAATGGCGGGGATTGCTTGTAAAGAGACTGCCAGGAACGCGAGATGAGTGTCGCACCCAAAGAGAACCGGCTGGTCGTAAAGCCCGTTGAGAACAACGACGAGTTGCGGGACGCCGTCGATATGATCGCCAAAACGTTCGCGATCGACTATTTCGCGGCGACGCGGTGGATCGAGTCGCGCGGCGCGGGCTATCCCGGCCACCGGCGCGAGCACACGAGAATCGCCCTGTGGAACGGCGAGCCGGCCGGGGCGTTGCGCATCAACTCCGAGACAATCCGGATCGGCGAGGCGAGACTCAAGACGGGCGGGCTCGGCTGGGTGACGACGCTGCCGCGGCACAGGAACAAAGGCATTGCCACCGCGCTAGTGCAAGATGCGCTCGATTACATGGTGCGGCACAACTACCACGTCTCCATGCTGTTCGGGATCCCCAACTTTTACCACCGGTTCACATTTACGACCACACTTGCCGAACACAACGCCGTGATCGAAACCGGCGAGGCGCTCGCCGCGGACAAAAAAGGACTCCGCATGCGCCAGGCCAAGCCGGGCGACATCCCCGCCATCCAAAAAATCCACGCCGGCGGCGACACCGCGACCGCCTGTTCATTGCTGCGGTCAAGCGCCCATATCACAAGCCAGTGGGAACACTGGAAAGGGGCGCGCGTACTGACGAACGGCCAGGGGCGAGTAGTCGGGTATTTCCACGGCGCGCGCGAAGGTGACTGTTACGTCGTAAAAGAAGCGGGGCTCGGCGACACATCGGTGGCGGGCGACGTGCTTTATGCGTGCGCGCGGCTGGCGGGGGACGAAGCGCTGGGGCAGATCCGGTTTCACGTGCCGCCCACCCACGCACTGGCCCGGGTCCTGCTCCAATACAAGTCGATCCACGAGATGCACATCCTCGGCATCCCGTACGGCATGATGGCGTTTGTGAACCTCGGCGAGGCGCTCGAAAGCCTCATTCCCGAGTGGGAAAACCTGCTCGAGCAAAGCGCCCTGCGAGACGTCCGCGTCGAGGCCACCCTGCTCGTCGATAAAAACGCATACCGCATCCGCGCAAACAAAGGCGCCATCGACGTCGCACAGGCCGCCGGCGCAAACAAAGTCACCCTATCCGCAAGCAACCTCATGCATCTCGCCACCGGGTACCGCCACCCCGAAGACGTCCTCGACGAAAAACGACGCATGCTCACCTCCGAAGCCCGCGCCCTGATCGAAACCATCTTCCCCAAACGAAACCCTTACGTCTGGCTCCTCGACCGGTTCTGATCGGGAAGACAGGAAGAACTGCCGTGTCCGCAATCTTTTTCATCCTTCATCCTTCATCCTTTTCTTGACACCGCCCCTCAAAAACATGCATCATTCACCGGTTATCTCCCATGTGCCGGGATGGCGAAATTGGCAGACGCACCGGACTCAAAATCCGGCGGGCTCACCCCCCGTGCGGGTTCGACTCCCGCTCCCGGCACCATCCGCCCCAACAAATTTCCCTGTCAATCCGCTGTCATATCTTGTACGATAGTAGCGTCTTTATGGTTGAAAGGCCTAAAAGGGGAGGCCGGGAGACATACCATGAGACAACGGGACGTTGTGTCGGACGCCGACGCTGTTCGCAGGGTGCTGGGTGGATACAGGGACGACTTCGCCATCCTCGTCCACCGTTATCTCCCTGCAATGGAGGCGCTTGCCTATTCCGCGACCGGAAGCCGACAGGATGCCGAGGATATCGTCCAAGAATCTTTTTTGAGAGCATTCCGGTTCCTGGACCATTTGCGGGAACCGAAGTGCTTTGGGTCGTGGCTCGGCAGGATTGTAAAGAACACGGCACTGTCATTTCTCAGGCGTCGGAGGCCCGCAACGCCTGTTTCACACCCCGAGGCCCAGCAGGCCCCGCCCACACCCACCGTTGAGCAACGGGAAATCCACGCCTATCTGCGCCGAGAGATCGGCCATCTGGACGAAATGTACCGGGATGTGCTCTTGCTCCACTATTTCTCCGGCATTTCCACAGGCGAAATTGCGAATGTCCTCAGCATATCCCAAAGTGCGGTCTTGAAACGCCTCGAGCGGGGCAGGCAGGCGCTGGGTGAGCGGCTTGTCGACGCGCTCGGGCAGGGCCTGCAAACCGAGGGGCGGCACTTCGATGAAAAGGCATGTCGCGCCATCGGTCTGGTCGCATCAGTGAACGCGCCCTGGATGGCGGCCACGACCGGCAAGGCGGCCGCAAGTTCCACACTCGCTCAAAAGCTGCTCTCTGCTGTCGCGCAGCACAAGGCCGCTGCACTCGGAGTCGCGCTGCTTGCTACGACCTGCGCTGTTTTCCTGGCCAAAGCGTGGCCGGCTTCGGCCTCGGGCGTTGTCCAAGAGGTGCAATTGCTATCGGCGGCGGAGGACGCCACCGAGGAAACGGTTGAGGAACCCGTCGTGGCCGCGCCGGAGGCTGAGGCCGGGCAGGTCTCTTCTACACCGGCAGATAACGCACCCGAAGAGGAACAGGCGGCCGCTGCAGGCGCCGAGGCCGGCACGGAGGCTATTGTTGTGCATCCGCTGGATGCGCCGATCCGGATCTGGGAGGATACGCAGCCGCACCGCGGGCCAAAAGGGACGCTCGCCGGCCAGGTGCTGACACTCGATAACCAACCCGCCGCAAATGTCGAAGTCGAGGCCTACGCCAAACGGGGGCTGATGCCCACGGCGATTGCCGGCACGGCATGGACGGATGGCAACGGGTGTTTTCAGATGGTCCTTCCACCCGATTATTACCACCTCACTGCACGCCGAAATGGCCTGGCGGCGGTGAACCACCTCTGCCAGTCGCCTTGCATTCCTGAACAGGCAAGACAAACGTTTCGCAGTTTTTACCAACTGCGTCTCGAACCCGCGCTCAGCGTGGAAGGCACCGTGGTGGATTCAGAATCTGGCCGGCCGCTGGCCGGTATCGTGATAGCCACAGGGGGCGGGTGTCGTGCGCGAACGGATGCACGGGGCGCGTTCGTGTTCGAGGCCGTCCACCGCTCGGACAACGAGATCCGCGTGGTGGATGAAGAGTGGGTATCGTCTCCGGTGAGGTACGCCAAAGGGACCGGCCCGTGCCGGGTGGAACTCAAAGCGCGGCGCGCCGGCGTCATCCGCGGGCACGTGTACGGCCCCGGTGGCGCCGCGCACGCGCGCCCCATGGGAGGCGTGCCTGTTCAACTGGCCTTCTCGGGCTCGGGCTGGCATTTCCCGTTCTTCACCACCCTCACGGATTCCACCGGCGCGTATCTCATAAAAGGCGTGTACACCGCGCACGATCGGCTGCCTATACGCGCGATGCTGAACGGATATCGTCAGGCAAACGGCGTATCCTATGTCAGCTTTGAACCTGGCGCGCTGACACTCGATGCCGATATCCATCTCGTGCCGGATGGCGGCACCCGGTATGACCAGGAGATAGGATATGTGGCGGCCGGAAGGCCTGCCGAAGAGACAGTGGCCGATACCGGGGCGCCTGCGAAAACCGCAGGTAGCGCCTGGGTGGCCGGGCGCGTGACCGATCCGGAGGGGTGGCCGCTCCCGGCCGTATTCGTGCTCTCGTGTGAACACCAAGCCACCACGGATCGCGATGGGCGCTTCCTCCTGTCGGGCCTCACCGACCGCCTTGTCGACGTCACGGTTGTCACGGCCGGCGATATGCGCCCTGCAGCCACTGTCGCCCGGCTCGAAGCCTATCGCGACGATCACCGGCTCGTAGTGGAACAGCCGGAATGTCAAATCAAAGGCCGGGTGGTGGACAAAGCCACCGGCCAACACGTGCGGCGCTTCTTTGTTGGCGTCGGCCAGGTGAAAGGCGCCAGGCCAGCCCATGGCAACGACTATCCTGATTTCATCTTTCAAGAAGAAGAGCGCCTGGTGACGTCGGCCGATGGCACGTTCACGCTGGCCGGCCTGCGCTCAGGTTACGGCGGCCGCGCACGCCTCACCGTGCGTGCTCCCGGTTACACCAATGGCACAGAGCCCGCCGTGTGGCTGCGGTCGATTGGCAACGAAGACGAACCGCCCATCCAGGTAGCGCTTGCGCCCAGCTCCGCCGATGACACCGGATTCTACGGCCTAATCGTGGCGAAAGGCACCGGCCAGCCTATCGCGGACGCCCTGGTGGCCATTAACGAATCTGACGGCCTCGACGATCGAGGGCCGTTCGCCACGTTCAAACAAACCGTGATGCACTGGCCCGGTTCCCAGCAGGCGCGCTCGGATAGCGCCGGCGCGTTCGCCTTTCCGGACTGGACCGATGCCAAGGGTTGGGTGGCGGTGACGCACCCGGGATTCGGCCGGAAATGGTTCCGCGAGACCGAGTTCCGCTCGCCGTTCCGCATCGCACTCGAACCGGAAGCCACCGTGACTGCCTTGATCGTGGACGCGGGAGGCCGGCCCGCGACTGGCGCGCTCACCACCACTTACTACTATGAAGGCGACCAGGCCCTCTGGAACGATTCGTTCGAAACGGACGAGACCGGCCACGCCATGTGGCGCGAACTCAGCCCCGGCCGGTACCATGTCATCACCGGCAATTTCCATGTGAACGCCGAGGCGTGGTTCGAACTCGCCGCCGGCCAGAACCAACTCATCCGCCTCGAGCCGGACCGCATTCCGGCCCAGGAAGACCAATCTCCCTCGGATGCGGCACTGTGGCAGAGCCTCGTCGGCGTGTGGGAACGCCCTTTCACCGACGCCAACGGGCAGCAGGTGCGCGAAGTACTCTATTTCGGCGAGGACAGCGCTTGGTGGACGGGACAATTCGGCGCCCCGGCGCCTGCTCGGAACAGGCCTGGCTATGTGACGGTCTGGACAGGCAGCTTCCGCGTTATTGACGGCGAGGCCCATTTCTACGACGAGCGGGGGCACTCCTATTGGCCCGCACCGGTACAGGTTCAGCCGAACCAGATTCGCGCACTCAATAATACGTACATGCGCGACGCCCAAGGCATCGAGCACGCAATCCTGAAAGCACAAACCCTCTCCGGCGTCTCGATCGAGACGGATTTGATTCCACTCAGCGAGTTTGTCGGACTGCCGTCGCTTTAGCCCCGTCCAGGATAATCTCATCGACCAGCATAATGCGAGAGTGTATGAAAGACAGTATTAAACGAGGATGCCAGTCGTCACTTCACGATCACTTAGGTTGGAGGCGGAGGCGTTGTTGCGCGAATGAGAGGTAATTTGGACAGGAGATTGAAATACTAAGACCCGGATGACCGACCACGATCGGCGTGGTCAGCAAATAGAAAAAGCCGGTGAGTCCCTAGCCGCCAAGCAAAGCACTCACCGGCGCGGCCCGGCCCGGGCGCACGCTCCGCGCGCCACTCACGCAGGCGGTTGAACAGGCCCCAGTCTTCTTTAGCAAGCGCCTTGCGCCAATCGCTGCTGTCGCCGCCGCGTTCCGGTGATCCTTCCTTGCTCCTGCGCGTGCCTTCTTCCGACAGGTTATATTGCACCAGCACCGTCCAATGGGGCATACCATCCTTCACAAAGAACTGGCTGTCCACCGCCAAGACTTCCTTGTCAACAAGAAAAGCGCGCACTGGTTCGTCGTCAAAGCCGCCGAGTGCCGCCTGCCAAGGCAATGTGAACACCTTCAGTTGCACCAGCAATGATTCCCAAAAATTCCAAAACAATCGCGAGCAAGGGGGCAAACCCCCCTTGCATCCCCCCATAACGCTAACGTCCCAAGCCCATTTCCGTAAAGCCGCTCCGTTCCACTTCAAAGCGCCTGGACGGCCCTTCCGCCTTCGGCGGGGCCGCCCCTGCGCTTCTTCGCTTCACTTCGCTCAAGATTCAATCTGCAGGTAGCAAAGTGGCAAAGTAACCAAGTGGTAATTACCTGGAGAGGCGGAAGCCGAGGTAGTTGAACGTGTACGACGGGCTGCTGCTGCCACGGCCCGCTGAACGGCAGCTGCTGCCGCCGTCGGGCCAGCCGCCGCCCCGTACCACGCGGTTCGAGCCTGATGCGGGCCCCGTCGGATCCGTCACGCTCCCGCTCGTGTAACTGTCAAACCAGTCCTGGCACCACTCCCAGACGTTGCCGCTCATGTCGTACAATCCGAAGGCGTTTGCCGTCTTCAATCCTACGATATGTGCGTATTGCTCGTTCACTTCTTTCACTTCAACCGTGTTGTAGTGCCACCAGCAATAGGCGTCACCAACACTATAACCCGGATCGTCGCCCCAGTAGAAGCGCGTCGTCGTCCCCGCCCGGCAGGCATACTCCCACTCCGCTTCGGAAGGTAAGCGGAACGTTTTGCCCGTCAACCCGTTCAACGCCGTGATAAACGCCTGCGCGTCGTTCCACGACACATAGACCGCCGGCGAGTCCGCGTCGTCCAACACATAATCTCGGCCGGACCACGGCGTCGTGCCCATCACCGCCTGCCACTGCCGCTTGGTCAACTCGTATTTACCCATCCAGAATCCCTGCGTAATAGTCACCTCGTGCTGTGGGGCTTCGGAGTCGGAACTATCCTGCTCGCCCGGGTACCGGCCCATCATAAACGTGCCGGCCGGAATGCACACCATTTTCAGCGGCACGTCGCCTGGGAGCATGATTGTTTCTGTTGCGCCCGGCGTGTCGCAGCCGCCGCCGCAGCCGCCGACCTCGACCTCTACGGTATTCGCCTCATTCAACAGATTCACGAAAGTAATTACTGTGCTTAGATCTGCATCAGGATCATTCGCGGTGATGGTCACTGTTTCCTCATCGGAATCGCTGGCATTATTGGGTTCGAGGTATCCGCTGAAGGGAGTCACGGTGACACCATCATAGCCTTCCGCCTGCCAGCTGAGGGGAGCCAAGCCACGATTGATCACAGTAACCGTTGCGCTTGGATTGTCAGCATCAAGTTGAATCCCGCCTTGAGGCACAGCCACGTTGAGCAGGGCCGGCTCGACCTCGACGTAGACCGAGGCGCGCGCGTCGGCGTTGTCTTCATCGACGAAGACGAAAGTCTTCTCGTGGTAATCCGACACCGTAGACGGACTGCGCAGCGCGAAACGCACCGATTCGCTTTCGTTGGGTTCGAGCGTGCCGCTCGTTTTGTCGACCTCGATGATGGGGTCGTCGTCGAAGCTCTCGCCCATCCAGTTTAACACGGCGTTGCCGTTGTTGGTCACGGTGACCGTTTCGAAGTTGATCTGGCGCGACAGCGACAGGCGCGGCGGCGACACTTCGAGTTGGGCCTGTGCCACGTTGACCACGATCTCGGCGGTGTCGTTGGGATTGCTCCGATTCACGAAGACGATGGTAGTGCTCTCGCCACCGCGGTCTGTGTCCTCTTCATCGAGCGTGATCGTGACGGTGAAGCGGTCTTCCGCTTCGCCGATGTACTCGTTGAGCGTGACGAGGGAGCCGTCGCTCGGCGTGGCCTCCCAACGCAGGGGCCATCCCCCAAGGTTCACCACGTCGACGGAGAAGGACCGGTTGCTCGCGTCGAGCGTGACTTCTGCAGGCGCAGGCTCTTCGTCGCCGATTTGCAGGTCGAGTTCGCTGTAGCCGGGGAACTCGGCATAGGCGTCGAAGCGCAGGGTGTCGACGGCGCCGACGATATGCTCGTCGACGCTGTAATTCAGCAGGGAAAAGAATTTGAGGAAATTGCTGAGGGCCTTGCCATTCGCGGAGCCGTCATTCAAACAGGTGACGACGGTCTGCGCGGCGAGGTTCTGGAGCTTCTGTTCCAGTTCCGCCAGCTTGTCGGGATCCCGCTCGAGCACCCCCGTTTGGCCGTTGATGACTTCGTCCAATGCGAGGGTGAATAGTCCTTCGGCATTGCACTCCACGGGGAGGAAGAGTTTTACGCCGTCCCACAGCAACAAGCTGAAGTCCGCGAGGTTCAAGAGCACATAGGTGGTCTCGGCATAGTCCGGCACGTCCTCGGCGTAGAGAGCCGAAACGGGAGACCGCACGAAGGACCCCATGGTGTCGATGGGTTCCGCATCGACCGTGACCTCGCGGGACGAGAAATCGGGCCGATTGAAGCCGAGTTTCTGCGCCAGGATACTGCCGATATTGGGCACAATCGCCGGGCGGTTGGCCGGCGTGAGGAAGATGGGGTTGTTGGGGTCGGCTTCGGTGTAGATGGCGGCCCAGCGGCGGGCCCGGTTGGTGAAGGTAAACTTGCCGATATCGGTGTGGGTAACGTCGATGCCCGTGGAAACGCGCTCTGTGCCATACCAGAGTTCGTTTTCGGAATGAATGGTCTTGGCGGTGGTCTTGTTGGCCAAGGCATCCACGCCTGTAACCCACAAGCCGAGGGCCTTGCGCGACGTTTCCTCGGAGAGGGCCGTGCCCTCGGGCAGCGCAGGGTGATAGAGATAGGCCTCGCCATCGACCACCACACCGACCAGGGCGTCGCCCGGGACGTCCACGGCGTCGCTATAGACCTCGCCTTCGTGCACGATCTCGGCGCCGGGTACTTCTATGCGCACCATCTCCGGTCCGAGCGAAACGACGAGATCCACAGCGCTGCCTGGTGCTACCTTGGTACCTGCAACAGGATCCTGGCTGATGACGTAGCCCTCGGGAACGGTGTCGCTATGTTCCTGGGTGACAGTCCCGACCGAGAGTCCGACGGAGGTAATCGCCGACTGGGCTGCCGCTTGGGTCTGGCTTGCGCAGTTCGGGACGGTGACAGTTGATGGTGGTGAGGGTGGGCACCCCACCAGGATGCAAGCAACGACAATCACCACGGCATTCAGCGTTATGGCTCTGGCAGACATGTTCAGCCCTCCATCGGTTTGCGTTTCTCCAAGATTTCACCTTCCGTCGTCTCAAAGCAGACCAGAACACGAAGCTTCGCACATACGAGGGGAAAGCCAACGCCGAAATCGAGCAAATATACCTCGTAGTGGGAAACCCGTTACTTGATTATGATAAGTCTACCCCCCCCCCCCCCGCGCATGTCAAGTCTTTTCCGCAAATCTGATCGGGCGCAAGTCACTCTAGATCCAGCACTTCGGAACGGGCATGCGGCCCGTTCCTTAACCTATGGAGGCTCACAAGATGATTCTGAATCAACTCGGTATCTTTGGCTGGAAGGAGGCGGACGAAAACCTCGTCCTGGCTTCGCTTCTGACCGGCGACCCGTTGTTGCTCATCGGCAACCACGGGTGCGCCAAGACGCATGTGGCGCGTTGAGAAACGCGTTCGCCAACAAGGTGGCGCAGGCCCTGGGGCGCAAGTTCCTGGTCTACGACGCCTCCAAGGCCATGTTCGAATGACGTGGCGCACGCGGGGCGTGCGATGCTATCCCAATGTGGAGAAGCTCAAGCTCGGCGTCGTGGAGTACGTGCCGAGTCCCGTCCCCGGCTATTTGCCGGTGGTGAAAACGCGCTCTGAAAACCAGCGTCCTTCGCACCGTTCCGGTCTTGACGATCTTGTCTGAGGGTTCTATCATGGCGCCGCGGGGTTGCACCAATTCTGAGACTGGAGACGCGCATGAGGCTCATCGAGAGAACGACCAGCCGCAGAGGTTTTCTTAAAACGGCGGCCACCGGCGCCGCGGTGTTGGCTTCGTCAAGGGGGTGGACGGCGCAGCCGAGGCGGCCGAACATGATTTTTGTCATGTGCGACGACCTGGGTTACGGCGACGTCGGGTTCAACGGGAACAGCGTCATCCGGACGCCGCATCTCGATCGGATGCGCGGGGCGGGCGTCTGTTTCACCCGATTCCACACGGGCGGGCCGGTATGCTCGCCCACGCGCGGCACCTGCATGACGGGCCGCCATTACATGCGCTATGGCATCGGCCACGCGAACGAGGGCGCACTCCCGCGGCAGGAGATTACGATTGCCGAAATCGCCAGGCAGGCCGGGTACCGCACGGGCCACTTCGGCAAATGGCACCTCGGCACGTTGTCGAAAACCGAAAAGGACAGCAACCGGGGCGGCCCGCAATCGCCCGAACTGTATTCGCCGCCGTGGGACCATGGTTTCGACGTGTGTTTCTCCACGGAAGCGAAAGTGCCCACCTGGGATCCCGCCAAGACGCCCGCCGAAGACAATAACCCGTGGGGTGCGCCGGGGACGCCCTGGCGGGCCTCGTACTGGAACGAGCGCGGCGTGCGGGTGCGGGAGAACCTCGAGGGCGACGATGCGCGCGTCATCCTGGACCGCGTCGAGCCGTTTGTGCAGCCGTTCAAGCTGGCGGCTGTCTCGGGCTTCGAGCAGTTGGGTGACGCGCGCGGTGACGGTTTGGAATCGGACGTGTTTTCCCTGGGCACAGGCGGCATGTCCGAGTGCGGTGGCGATATGGGTCTTGCCGGTGCCGGGGTTGCCTATGAGGAGGATGTTCTCGCGCTCACCGAGGTACTCGCCGCGCATGAGTTGGGTCACCAGCGGGCGGTTGATGGACGGCTGAGCGGAAAAATCGAAGGTGTCGAGCGTCTTGATGCTGGGGAATCCGGCGGCCCGGATACGGCGTTCGGCGGCGCGCTGTTCGCGTTCGAGGCATTCACGCTCGCACAAGCGGGCCAGGAATTCAGTGGCATCTTATCCCTCTTTGGCGCAGGCGGCGGCGGACACGCTACTGTAGCCTTGACACAGGCGAGGCCGATAAGTCCTACCGCCGCCGTTGCCCAAACCATGGTTCGGGTAAGCCCAAAATCCTGCCAAACGCGCCGGTTGGTTATCCACAGCCAACAGCCTACTAAGGACCCATTCCAATCCGGTTTTCCCTGTTGGCTGGGGATAACCAACCTGGCTACTATAAGGCCGACTTCGCCGAAGTCCGCCCCAACGCCAAGCGCGTCCGTCAAAGGCAAAGCGTGATGAGCGGCAGTGGCTTCTACTGAAGGTCTTTTTGTTGAGCGACGGTTCTTGAAGATCCAGGCGCTGTGCCCGGAAAGGCCGACTTCGGCGAAGTCGGCCTTGTATGATACTTCCCGGACCTGAGAGACACAAGAGAGTCGTCGTAGTAGCCGGTTTTCTTTTTGGTTCTTTTTCTTTTGTGGATAGCGGTGGATAAGTGGATAAG